>Ga0153917_1000199_pt1 | contig 52004 bp, 57 predicted proteins | sample TSFL001MetaG_FD_104695 | JGI IMG/M metagenome (GOLD analysis project Ga0153917, IMG submission 104695) | Attine ant fungus gardens microbial communities from Florida, USA - TSFL001 MetaG | ecosystem: Host-associated > Fungi > Mycelium > Unclassified | place: USA: Florida, Paynes Creek Historic...
AGCACCGGGAGGGATTGACTCGCTGCGCTCGCCGTTACTCGGCCCATCCCTGGGCCTCGCCCCTTCGGGGCCAACGCAGGCGTTGTTCAAAAACGCTCCCGGCGTTTTTGTGCGGGCAGCCTGCTCACTGCGTTCGCAGTCTGTCCAACTGGCTGCGCCAGTTGTCGATCCCTCAGTCGGGGGTTCTCATCCCTCCCTCTCGGGAGAATATGCGAAAAAAAAGCCCGTATTTTCGTACGAGCTCTTTCTCAAATATGGCGGTGAGGGAGGGATTCGAACCCTCGATACGTTGCCGTATACACACTTTCCAGGCGTGCTCCTTCAGCCACTCGGACACCTCACCATATTGTCTTCCCGTTGTTGGCGGGACGGGCGCTAATGTAAGGAAAAGCCGAACTGCCGTCAATCAACTTTTTCAGTAAATTAGCGCGTTTATACAAACTTCAAACAACATGATTCCTAAATAAGCTGAAAGCGTCTCATTTATCAACAACGCAGCCTGCGCCGGAATTTGTTATGCTGACAATCTCATTGAAAAAGAAAATAAAACAGCGCAAAAGAGCAGGAGAAATTATGGATATCATCTTTTATCACCCTACATTTGATACCGCTTACTGGCTAAAAGCCCTGTTGGCAGCCGTGCCCGGCGCGCGCGTTCGCGAGTGGAAGCGGGGCGATAACGACCATGCAGACTATGCGCTGGTCTGGCATCCGCCGGTGGAAATGCTGCAGGGCCGCGATCTGAAAGCGGTTTTTGCGCTGGGGGCAGGCGTCGATTCGATCCTGAGCAAGCTGAAGGCGCATCCGGAGATGCTGCCGGAGCACATTCCGCTGTTCCGCCTGGAAGATACCGGTATGGGTGAACAGATGCAGGAGTACGCCGTCAGCCAGGTGCTGCACTGGTTCCGCCGCTTCGATGATTATCAGGCGCTTAAACAACAGGCCCGCTGGGAGCCGCTGGCCGAGTATCAGCGCGAAGATTTTACCGTCGGCATTCTGGGGGCGGGTGTGCTGGGCTCGAAGGTGGCCGAAGCCCTGGCGCCATGGGGCTTCCCGCTGCGCTGCTGGAGCCGCAGCCGTAAAGCAATTCCGAACGTCACCAGCTTTGCCGGCACGGAGGAACTCCCGGCCTTCCTGAAAGAGACGCGGGTGCTGATTAACCTGCTGCCTAATACGGCACAGACCGCCGGGATTATCAACGGCGCGCTGCTTAGTCAGCTTCCCGACCAGAGCTACCTGATGAACCTTGCCCGTGGCGTGCACGTGATTGAGCCGGACCTGCTGGCCGCGCTGGAGAGCGGCAAGCTGAAAGGCGCCATGCTCGATGTCTATAGCAAAGAGCCTCTGCCGCCGGAGAGCCCGCTCTGGGCGCACCCGCGCGTGGCGATGACGCCGCATATTGCCGCAGTCACGCGCCCGGCGGAAGCGGTGGCCTATATCGCCCGCACCATCGGTCAGCTGGAGGCGGGAGAAGCCGCCAGCGGGCAGGTCGATCGCCAGCGCGGTTACTGAGTCACACCCGGCCCAGGCCGGGTTTTTGCTAATAAACGCCCGTGATAACTGCTATCCTTGGGAAAACACGAGAGGAGAGAACGATGTATCCCGTTGACCTGCATATGCATACCGTCGCCAGTACTCATGCCTACAGCAACCTTCATGACTATATCGCCCAGGCAAAGCTTAAAAATATTAAGCTCTTTGCCATTACCGATCATGGCCCTGATATGGCAGATGCGCCGCACTACTGGCACTTTGTGAATATGCGCATCTGGCCGCGGGTGGTCGACGGCGTCGGGATCCTGCGGGGCATCGAGGCCAATATCAAAAACACCAAGGGTGAAATTGATTGTACCGGCCCGATGCTCACCTCTCTGGATCTGATTCTGGCCGGCTTTCACGAGCCGGTGCTTCCGCCGCAGGACCAGGCCACTAACACCGAGGCGATGATCGCCACTATTGCCAGCGGCAACGTGCACATCATCAGCCATCCGGGCAACCCCAAATATCCTATTGATATTGACGCCGTCGCGCGCGCCGCGGCGGAACATCAGGTGGCGCTGGAGATCAACAACTCCTCCTTCCTGCACTCGCGTAAGGGAAGCGAAGCCAACTGCCGCGCCGTTGCCGCAGCGGTGCGCGATGCCGGAGGCTGGGTGGCGCTGGGATCTGACTCCCACACCGCCTTTACGCTGGGTGATTTTAGCGAATGCCGTAAAATCCTTGATGAGGTGGGGTTCCCTGAAGAGCGTATTCTTAACGTCACCCCGCGACGTCTACTCGATTTTCTGGAATCCAGGGGCATGGCGCCGATTCCTGAATTTGCCGAATTTTAACTGTGTAATGGACTAAATAAATGAACGAGTTTTCCATCCTCTGCCGCGTACTGGGCTCTCTCTATTATCGCCAGCCTCAGGATCCGCTGCTGGTGCCGCTCTTTACGCTGATCCGTGAGGGCAAGCTGGCCCAGAGCTGGCCGCTTGAGCAGGATGAACAGCTGCAGCGTCTGCAAAACAGCTGCGATATGCAGCAGATCGCCGCGGACTATAACGCCCTGTTTGTCGGCGAAGAGTGCCGCGTCTCGCCTTACCGTTCAGCCTGGGAAGAGGGGGCAACCGAAGCCGAAGTGCGTGCGTTTCTCTCTGCGCGCGGCATGCCGTTGACCGATACGCCCGCCGACCATATAGGCACCCTGCTGCTGGCGGCCTCGTGGATTGAAGATCATGCGGCGGAAGACGAAAACGACGCCCTGGAAACCCTGTTTGGCGAATACATCCTGCCGTGGTGTGGCGCGTTTCTTGGCAAAGTCGAGGCTCATGCCACCTCGCCGTTCTGGCGCACCATGGCGCCGCTTACCCGCGAAGCTATCGCCGCCATGTGGGATGAGCTGCAGGAAGAGAATGAAGAGTGATCTTCATCACATCTGAAATGTAATCTTGCAACTCACTTTGCATAATATGTGCTTCTGATCTCATTTCATCGGTGCGTATCTGCTAAGATGCGCGCCATGAACATACTACTATCTATCGCACTCACGACGGGCATCCTCTCCGGTATCTGGGGCTGGGTTGCGGTCTCTCTGGGATTACTCAGCTGGGCGGGCTTTCTGGGCTGCACGGCCTATTTCGCCTGCCCGCAGGGCGGGCTGAAGGGGCTGTTTATTTCGGCCTGCACCCTGATGAGCGGGGTGGCGTGGGCGCTGGTGATTATCCACGGTAGCGCGCTGGCGCCACATCTGGAAATTTTTGGCTATGCCATGACCGGCGTGGTGGCTTTTTTGATGTGTGTGCAGGCAAAACATCTGCTGCTCTCTTTCGTGCCCGGTACCTTTATTGGCGCCTGCGCCACCTTTGCCGGGCAGGGGGACTGGGCGCTGGTGGTACCTTCGCTGGCCCTCGGGCTGGTGTTTGGCTACGCCATGAAAAACAGCGGACTCTGGCTGGCTGCCCGACGGGCGAGGGGGCATAGCCCGGCGGCGTTAAAAGAATAAAAAAGGCGAGACCCGGGTCTCGCCTTTTTACTTGCGCTTTTTATCAGGATTCCGGGGGCACCGACATTTCGCGGTACTTCACCAGAATATCGTTCTTCACTTCGTTCTTATTCTGCAGATCCCACAGGCCGCGATCGATACCGTCGTTAATCAGGAAAATAACCCCGGTTTCGATAGCCGACATCAGACACAGCATAACGGGTTCATTCGAGGTATAGCCAATTTCGCCTTCCAGCAGTCGCTGATAGTCGACGAAGCGGAACACCCCGGCCTGCACTTCATAAGAGAGGATCGTTTTGCTGGTGGTGACCGAAGATAAGATCTCGCCCGTGCTGACGTTAATGACGCGCAGGTTAACCGCTATCTGATCCAGCTGATACTGGGTATCGCCGCCAATACCGAAGTAGCGCGCTCCCACGCCGCCTGATTTGACGTTACTTTCGTAGCCAATAATAGACCCTTCCACCATCACGTTTGCCGCCGTCAGCGACTGCAACGGAATGCGGTTGTTAACCGCGACGGTACCGTTGTCCTGGGCGGCGCGGATGATCTTACGTTCGTTAAGCAGGTTTTGTAGCCCCTGACGCTCCAGAGGAATAAACCAGCGCGAATCTTTTAATGCCGTCACCAGCATTGCGGTGGCGCTTTGCGGAACGGCGGTGGAGAAGTTACTGGCCGGGTAAGGTTTAAATTGCCCGGTTTCATCCTGAATGTTATAGACCGAGACGAATATTTTACCGGTTGGCATTGGCAGATGCGTTAAATCACGATAGCTCTGCGCCCGGGGCATTAATGTCGGTTTTGCAGCTTGTTTCGGTGGAGCAGTTAAACAACCGCTCAATAAGCACACTGCAACAAGTAAAAGAAAGCGCTGCATGATTATTGTCCTTATCACGTCGTTGTTTAAAAGTCGGTGGAGCTGGCTTGCAAACCTGAAACCTCAATGGTGGAGGTTTGCCCCGTTTTCCGGTCGGTCACGTTTAACTGCAATTGCCCATCGCGGTTGGCAATATCAACAATGTACTCCTTGGTCACCATTCGCCCCGGCTTGCCGGTATTAATATTGGTTAGTAATCCGCCTAATATCTGAGACTGAATGGCCTGAGTAAAGTTATCCAGCGCCGAGGGTGTTTCGATGCCAAAATCATCGTCATAGCTGGGATCTTTATAAGAGTTTTGCGCCTGGGCACCGTTTAAAAGATATGCACCATTATTTGGGTTACCGCCAAAATTAGGGTTGCGGAACTGGAACGTCATATTTCCGGCCCAGGTTACTGGCGAGATAATAAGTAAAACAATCACTGCATGTTTAACACGCATGACAGCCTCCGGATGGATATTCTTTTAAAATTCGTCTTGCGCTAAATCGCCTGTACTTAGCAGGGCTTTATCGATCTGCCGACGATTTAGCGCTTCTTCGGTTTGTGCCAGGGCAACGTTGACGTTGTCTTTAAGACCCTGCCGCGTAGGGAATAAAAACGTTTGAAAAATCACGTCCTGATTAACCGTTATGGTTATCCAGCTTCCCCAGCGCGCGCTGGGCCGTTCGTTGATTGTTAAGTTTCCAGGAAAACTACTTTCCCATTTGTCGCTGAAAGCACGATAAAAATCATGCCCGACAGATGTGACCGTATGGTCCGTTAACAACCCGGGAACCTCCACCTCAACGGCGTGCAGATTCCCGGCAGCAAGGGATATTCCCGCCGCAAGTATCCAACTCATGGTGCATTTCATGACGTTAACGCCTGAGGTTATCGTTTGCCCATGAAACTGCCTGAGTTCGGTTTTTAACAGCTATTTTCTTGAAAAGATTATAGAGATGAGTCTTAACCGTATTTTCGCTGATAAATAACGAACGGGCGATCTCGATATTTGAAGCTCCGATGCGTAATTTATTCAGAATCTCTTTTTCGCGATGGGTGAGCAACGCAGATTCTGAACTGTTGTAGCGATAATTTCCGGAGTGGGTGATGAGATAGCTTGCAAGTTTCTGCGAAAAGTAGCATTCGCCGCGCAGAACGCCCTGCAGGCCATCGACAACGCGTGTCTCATCCTCACTAACATAAAAGACACCGTTGATGTGCGGCCAGCTTTCGATATCTCTGAACGGATACTCTTCAGGCGTATTCAATAACAGCACGCGGATATTATTGTTTTTCCTGCTTAAGATATCCTGCCAGTAATGGATAAGCTTTTTATCCGCCTCCATCATATCGAAAAGAATAATACTGCCAGTAGCAATATCGTCGAAAGAACGTTGAATGTTATGCAATTTCCCGTTCAGTGACAGCGTATGCTTGAGATGCTGTAATAAGGCCGTAGCTTGTAAAGAAGGTTTGGTGATCAACAATAATGTATGACCATGGTAACTATGGACTTCATTAAACATGATGAAACCCCTTTTTTGGGACACCTGGCAGCTGCTCCCGTTATATTAACAGGGGCACCAGAAGTACTGACAGATGTTGCACTGCTGTGTGTAGAAGAAACCATATCCTCCGGCTGGAGGAAAAATAAAAAGCCAATCATGAACTGCTGATTTCAATCTAGCTATTACGATTTTTAAAGCAAGTGTTAAACATGTAACAGGATGTAAAAATAAATATTAACTTGTAAAAATTAGCTCGATAAATTGTTTGGATTTGATAAAAAAGTTGTACATGTTGATATTCCTGCACAGATTTAAAAAATCATACAAATTATTATATGCTTTTGTTTTTTATGGATAATTACATTTGAATGGTCAGCCGCAATGAGTATGAGCGTCGGTCGGGTTCTAAGCCTCAGGTTACACTCTGTAAACGTCTTAAGAAATCGCGTCTTGTGTCACGACATTACGATATATTCTCTTTTTCGACGCTTAAGCGCAGCCGTAACAGCTGTTATGCAGCTAAAAGATATCCTTTCTTAATTTCTGACGATGCTCACCTCTGCAAAGTGATAAAACGCTTTATTAACTCTGCGAATTGACCCTTTTAATACTTTGGTATGACCGGGGAAATAAAAATACAACTGGCGGGTGAGATATTTAAATTGTTTCGGAAGACATACTCTTCATCGTAACGCGGCGTTAACAAATATTCACGATTGTTAACGCACTGTTATTAACGAGTGTCCAGGTCCAGGGTGACAACATGAAGAGCAAGCTGTTATTGATGTTAACATTGCTGGGTTCGCCTGGGGTAGTTTTCGCGGCAACATCTGATTTGGCGATTTCTGAATATAATTTCGCGGTTAATGAATTAAGCAGGTCTTCATATAACCAGTCGGCCATAATTGGACAGCAGGGCGTTAATAATAATGCCGCCGTCAGGCAGGATGGCTCGAAATTATTATCCGTTGTCTCACAAGAGGGCGGATATAATCGTGCAAAGGTAGATCAATCAGGCAGTTATAATGCTGCTTATATTGAGCAAACCGGCAACTCGAATGATGCAAGTATCACACAAGCAGCATACGGTAATACCGCGATGATTATCCAGAAAGGTTCTGGTAATAAAGCGAGCATTGCGCAGTACGGTACACAGAAAACAGCAGTTGTAGTGCAGAGACAGTCGCAAATGGCTATTCGCGTTATTCAACGCTAACTATGCGCGGCACTTAAATCAATCCGATGGGGGTTTACCATGAAACTTTTAAAAGTGGCAGTTATTGCAGCGATCGTAGTTTCTGGCAGTGCTATGGCAGGGTCTGTTCCACAATGGGGTGGCGGCAATGGTGGTAATAACGGCGGCGGCAATAATAATGGCCCTGATTCAACCCTGAGCATTTACCAGTACGGTGGCAATAACTCCGCGCTTGCACTGCAAACTGATGCCCGTGACTCTGAAGTGACTATTCGTCAGAGCGGTTTCAGTAACGGTGCAGATGTTGGCCAGGGCGCTGACGACAGCACCATCGAGCTGACCCAACAGGGCTTCGGCAACAACGCCACTATCGACCAGTGGAATGCGCGTGATGCAGAAATCACCGTATCTCAGAGCGGCGGTCGCAACGCCGCAGCCGTCGACCAGACTGCTAACGGCTCTTCTGTGCTGGTACAGCAGGTTGGTTTCGGCAACAACGCCACTGCTCATCAGTACTAATTCCGAATCTGTGCTACAAAAAAACAGGGCATATGCCCTGTTTTTTTTCGGGGGTGATTTATGAATACGCTCGTTCTTCTCGCCGCGCTTTCCAGTCAGATAACCTTTCAGACCTCCCAGGAAAACGGCATGTTGACCATTATTCCTCAGGTGACGCTCACCGAGTCCTGCCAGTGTCAGGTGCAAATCCTCACTTCGCGCAGCGGGCAGGGAGGGCAGAGTACCTCGCAACAGCGCAATACGCTCTCGCTTCCTGCGAATCAAACGATCGAGCTGAGCCGCGTCACCGTAAATGCCGGGCCCGAAGATGCAATTAACGTGATGGTAACGGTCTCAGACGGCAAATCATTGCACTTATCGCAGCAGTGGACGTCGGCGACGCCACGCAGCTAAATCATTCATGAAATCAATATATTATATTCGCTGGCAAGAGTTTGTTTTGCTGTATATGCTGATTTTACAGGTATCGCCGATGCCTGTTCACAGGCTCGTACCGGAGCTTGTGTTTTAATCATCACGGACGATTATCATTAAGGGTTGCTCTAATGGTTACGTCAGCCATCAAAAATCTCTCTGGCCTGTGCGGTTTGTTTATGATTTCCGCCTCTGCCTTTTCTGCCAGCCAGTCCAATAGTACCGTCCTTCATATTACCGGACAGATAGTCGCCGATCCCTGTAACATCCTTCCCGGCGAGCGCGATATTCAGGTTACCTGCCCGCAGGATGGAACATTACGAACCCACAACGTCAGTTACCGCGCTGCCAGCAATACTGCCGTGAGCGCGGGCAACGTGGACGTCAGCATGCAGTACCTCAATCCAGAGCGCAGCCTCGCCATCCTTAAGGTTGAATATCGTTAATTCTGAAAGCGGGAAGAGAGCCAAATCTTCCCTTTCACTCCCACCTGCCTGGGGTACAATTACAAGAAAAACCGCCAGCAGAGGTTCACTATGCAAGCGCGAATTGAAGTCGTACAGGGTGATATCACGACACTGCATGTTGATGTGGTGGTCAATGCCGCTAATCCATCGCTGATGGGCGGGGGCGGCGTGGATGGCGCCATTCATCGCGCCGCCGGGCCGGCGCTGCTTGAGGCCTGCAAGCGCGTGCGCCAGCAGCAGGGGGAGTGCGCGCCCGGTCAGGCGGTCATTACACTTGCGGGGGATCTTCCGGCCAAAGCGGTGATCCATACCGTGGGTCCTATCTGGCACGGCGGCGAGCAGCACGAGCCCCGTATTCTGGAAGATGCCTACCGCAACAGCCTTAACCTGGCGGCGGCCAACGGCTACCACTCCATCGCTTTTCCCGCCATCAGTACCGGCGTGTACGGTTTTCCGCGTGTCGCTGCAGCGGAAATCGCGGTAAACACGGTTTCGGAATATCTCACCCGCAAGCATCTGCCGGAGCGGGTATACTTTGTCTGCTATGATGAAGAAAATACCCGGTTATATCAGCGACTCCTTACGCAACGAGGACAAGAACCCGACGCATAACACGCGACTTGGTCGCGCCATTGCGCCGGTCAGTTCGGCCCATCCGGGCCTCTGTGGGTTGCTTCCCCTGGATAACAGTCTGGACGCCTTCGCCTGCCGCTATCGGCTGGTAGAAATGGCTGAAAAAACCCTGGATGTGCAGTATTACATCTGGGAAAACGACATGTCTGGCAGGCTGCTTTTTTCGGTGCTACTCTCCGCCGCCACCCGCGGCGTGCGGGTGCGCCTGCTGCTGGATGATAACAACACCCAGGGGCTGGACGAGATGCTCTGCCTGCTGGATGCGCATCCTAATATTGATGTTCGTCTCTTTAACCCTTTCTCCTTTCGTACCCTGCGTGCGCTGGGCTACCTGACTGATTTTGCCAGGCTTAACCGGCGCATGCACAACAAGTCTTTTACCGTCGACGGCGAGGTCACCATTATTGGCGGACGCAACGTGGGCGATGCCTACTTTGGTGCCGGCGAGGAGCCGCTGTTTTCCGATCTGGACGTCATGGCTATCGGGCCGGTGGTACAGAACGTTACCGACGATTTTGAACGCTACTGGAACTGCGCCTCGGTCTCTAGCCTTAAACAGGTGCTGGAGCTTTCTCAGACCGAGATCGAGCTAAAAATCCATCCGCCGGAGGAGTGGTACCGGGGCGATATCACCCGTCGTTACCTTGATAAGCTGGCCTCAAGCGAATTTATCACCCACCTTGAGGCCGGAAAATTGCCCCTGATCTGGGCCAAAACCCGCCTGCTGAGTGACGATCCGCGTAAAGGGCAGGGGAGGGCAAAACGCCACTCCCTGCTGCCCCAGCGTCTTCTCGACGTAATGGGGTCGCCAACCCGCCAGATCGATATTATCTCTGCCTACTTTGTTCCTACTCGCGCCGGCGTGGCGCTGCTGCTGCAGATGGTGCGTAAAGGGGTCAAGGTGGCCATTCTTACCAATTCGCTGGCCGCGAACGACGTTTCCGTGGTGCATGCGGGTTACGCGCGCTGGCGCAAAAAATTGCTGCGGCACGGTATTGAGCTTTATGAGCTAAAGCCAATGCGCGAGGGGCCGCCGGTGGTGCATGACCGGGGCTTAACGGGGAACTCAGGTTCCAGCTTACATGCCAAAACCTTCAGCATTGACGGCGAGACGGTGTTTATTGGTTCCCTGAACTTCGATCCCCGCTCAACCATGCTCAATACCGAAATGGGTTTCGTAATTGAAAGCCAGCCGCTGGCACAGCTTATTCATCAGCGCTTTTCCCGCAGCCAGCGCCAGGAGGCGTGGCAGCTGCGGCTGGATCGCTTTGGACGGCTGAACTGGATTGAACGTAAAGGCGATGAAGAGATCGTGCACAAGAAAGAGCCGAAAACCCGCTTCTGGCAGCGGATGATGGTGCGCCTGGCCTACTGGCTACCGGTGGAGTGGCTGCTGTAATAGCGGCGCCGGCTTAACGCCGGCAACCGCATTAGCTGGCAGTAGAGTTAATGCTCTCCGCTTTGTTTTGCGCCTTGCCGGAAAAGAGGAAGCGCAGCAGCGGAATACGCAGATGGATTTCGTACAGCACAATCGCCAGTCCCACCACGAATACCAGCCCGGCGATAAAGCCCAGCAAATTTGAGCTTATATGCGGTGTAATGTAAGCGCCAAAGAACAGCGTCAGCGGATGGTGCACCAGATAGATAAAGAGCGAGGCGTTAACAAAATAGGTAACGCGGGAAGATTTAAAGTTCAGCAGGCGATGGCCCAGCGCGAAGACCACATTGACCATCCACAGTCCCAGCACCATGGTAATAACGCTTTCGGTTTCATACATCCACGCATCGCCGCTGCCATATTTCTGATTAAGCAGATAGGCAACAAACGCCAGCGCCGCGCCCAGGGTGCACCAGCGCGACGGGGTAGTGAAGATGGCTTTGAGCTGCGGATGCACAAACGCCAGCGCCCCTAGCAGGTAGAACGGCAGATAGTAGAGCGTCTGCATCACGATAAAGTTAAACATGCCGTCGCTCAGGATCGGCGGCCAGAGGATCAGCAGCGTGCGGCGAACGGCCGCATAGGCGATACCGAGCAGCAGGAACAGAATAGAAAGCTTGCCGAGGGTAATATTGGCAAAGGGGCTCCTGGCGTTGCGGGCCAGACGACGGCGCAGGCCGCTAAAAATCCACAGGCTGACGGTCGTCAACACCACCAGCACCAGCAGGAACCAGAGGTGGGAGATGAGCTCCCAGGCCAGGGTATTATATTTTTCGTAGAGCGATAAGTTATGCCAGTTCTCCGCTTTGCCTTTCACATATTGCAGCATAATGAATTGAGGCAGCGTAAGCAGGGGGATGGCGGTGAGCATCGGGATGCCGACGCGTTCGACCCGCACTTTCCACCAGCGCTTAAGCGGATAGCGTAAAAAGAGCATATAAGAGAAGTATCCCGAGATGACGAAAAAGACCTGCATCCGGAACGAGTGAATAAAATCGTTGAACAGCGTCAACCACCAGGAGGGCTCTGCGCTATTAACGTGCCAGACGTGGCTGGAGTAGATCAATGAGATGTGAAATGGGATCCCCAGCAGCATGAGCCATGCCCGGATAGAGTCGAGGAAATATTCACGTTGTGCAGGTGTTGTACTCATATAACGGTGCGCATTCTCAGACTTTTCGTCTTATCCCTAAGTCTAATAGTGGTTACATTCGGGGCCAACCCTACACGAAGTCCGACACACTGTCTCCAGGATAAGCACGCAAAGTGAAAATCGGGTACTTTCACTTGCTTACTCCATGAGCCAGCGCGCTGAACAAAGCGGTGATTATGTTGTCGGAATGCCTGATTTTCCATTAAAATGGATCGGATCGATATAAGCACACAAAGGGGGAAGTGCTTACTTATTATGAAACATAAATCACAAATGATGAAAATGCGTTGGTTGGGGGCGGCCGTTCTGTTGTCCCTGTATACCTCATCGGCCTGGTCCTTTACCATCGACGATGTCGCAAAACAGGCAAAATCGATGGCAGGTAAAAGCTACGAGGCGCCAAAAAGCAACTTGCCCTCCGTTTTCCGCGACATGAAATACGCGGACTATCAGCAGATCCAGTTTAATCACGACAAAGCCTACTGGAACAAAATCAAAACCCCATTCAAGCTTGAGTTTTATCATCAGGGGATGTACTTCGACACGCCGGTAACCATTAATGAAGTGACCTCCACGGCGGTCCGCAAAATTAAGTACAGCCCGGATTATTTTAATTTTGGCGATGTGCAGCACGATAAAGACACGGTGAAAGACCTGGGCTTTGCAGGCTTCAAAGTGCTGTATCCCATTAACAGCAAAGATAAAAACGACGAAATCGTCAGCATGCTGGGCGCGAGCTACTTCCGCGTGATTGGTGCAGGGCAGGTGTACGGTATCTCCGCGCGCGGCCTGGCGATCGATACGGCGCTGCCCTCTGGCGAAGAGTTCCCGCGTTTTCGTGAATTCTGGATCGAGCGTCCAAAACCGACCGATAAGCGTCTGACCGTTTATGCGCTGCTGGATTCGCCGCGCGCTACCGGTGCTTACCGTTTTGTCATTATTCCGGGCCGTGACACCGTCGTGGACGTCCAGTCTAAAGTCTACCTGCGCGATAAAGTGGGCAAACTGGGCGTAGCGCCGCTGACCAGTATGTTCCTGTTCGGGCCAAACCAGCCATCCCCGGCCACCAACTTCCGTCCGGAGCTGCATGACTCCAACGGTCTTTCCATTCTTGCAGGCAACGGCGAGTGGATCTGGCGCCCGCTGAACAACCCGAAACACCTGGCGGTGAGCAGTTTCGCCATGGAAAACCCGAAAGGCTTTGGTCTGCTGCAGCGCGGCCGCGAATTCTCGCGCTTTGAAGATCTTGATGACCGTTACGACCAGCGCCCAAGCGCCTGGATCACCCCGCAGGGTGACTGGGGTAAAGGCAAGGTCGAGCTGGTTGAGATCCCAACCAACGATGAAACCAACGACAACATCGTGGCCTACTGGACGCCGGATCAGCTGCCGGAAGCCGGTAAAGAGATGAACTTCAAATACAGCATCACCCTTAGCCGCGACGAAGATAAGCTGCATGCCGCGGACAACGCGTATGTGGTGCAGACCCGCCGCTCTACCGGCGACGTGAAGCAGTCGAACCTGATCCGCCAGCCTGACGGCACCATCGCCTTCGTGGTGGACTTCGCCGGTCAGGACATGAAGTCCCTGGCGCCGGACACCCCGGTGACTGCCCAGGCGAGCATCGGCGACAACGGGGAAATCGTTGAGAACAGCGTGCGTTATAACCCTGTTACCCAGGGCTGGCGTATGACCCTGCGTGTGAAAGTGAAAGATGCCAAACAGCCGACTGAGATGCGCGCAGCCCTGGTGAACGCTGACCAGCCGCTGAGTGAAACCTGGAGTTATCAGCTACCTGCCAATGAATAAGACAACTGAGTATATCGATGCGATGCCGCTCTCTGACATAGAGAAAGCGGCATTGCCGAAGGAGGATATCCGCGCGGTGCATACCGCGCAGGATGCCGGGCACCATCAGTTTACCCGGGATGACGACACGCCGCTGGGCTCCGTAAAGGCCCGGCTTGAGCAGGCCTGGCCGGATTCTCTGGCGGAAGGTCAGCTGGTCGAGGATGCAGAAGGGCGCACCCAGCTTGAGGCAATGCCAAAAGCGACGCGCTCCTCTATGTTCCCGGATCCCTGGCGCACCAACCCGGTGGGCCGTTTCTGGGATCGCCTGCGCGGCCGCGATGTCACGCCGCGCTATCTTTCTCGTCTCACCAAAGAGCAGCAGGCGAACGAGCAGAAGTGGCGTACCGTGGGCAGTATCCGTCGTTACATTCTGCTGCTGCTGACCCTGGCGCAGACCGTGGTCGCCACCTGGTATATGAAGACCATTCTGCCTTACCAGGGCTGGGCGTTAATTAATCCGGCGGATATGTTCGACCAGGATCTGCTGGTCTCCTTTATGCAGATCCTGCCCTACATTCTGCAAAGCGGTATTCTTCTGCTGTTTGCCGTGCTCTTCTGCTGGGTCTCCGCCGGTTTCTGGACCGCGCTAATGGGGTTCCTGCAGCTGCTCATTGGCCGGGACAAATACAGCATTTCGCACTCTACGGTGGGGGATGAACCCCTGAATCCCGAGCACCGTACCGCGCTGATTATGCCTATCTGTAATGAAGACGTGGACCGCGTGTTTGCGGGCCTGCGCGCCACCTGGGAGTCCGTAAAGGCGACCGGCAACGCGGCGCACTTCGACGTCTATATCCTGAGTGACAGCTACAACCCCGATATCTGCGTTGCTGAGCAGAAGGCGTGGATGGAGCTGATCGCCGAGGTGCAGGGCGAAGGGCAGATCTTCTACCGCCGCCGTCGTCGTCGCGTGAAGCGTAAAAGCGGTAACATCGATGACTTCTGCCGCCGCTGGGGCAGCCAGTACAGCTATATGGTGGTACTGGACGCCGACTCGGTGATGACCGGCGACTGTCTGACCGGCCTGGTGCGTCTGATGGAAGCGAACCCGAACGCCGGGATCATCCAGTCTTCCCCTAAAGCATCCGGTATGGACACCCTCTACGCCCGTTGCCAGCAGTTTGCGACGCGCGTCTACGGGCCGCTCTTTACCGCCGGCCTGCACTTCTGGCAGCTGGGTGAATCCCACTACTGGGGCCACAACGCCATCATCCGCGTGCAGCCCTTTATTGAGCACTGCGCCCTGGCGCCGCTGCCGGGTGAAGGGTCGTTCGCCGGCTCTATCCTCTCCCACGACTTTGTCGAAGCCGCGCTGATGCGTCGTGCCGGGTGGGGGGTATGGATCGCCTACGATCTGCCGGGCTCCTATGAAGAGCTGCCGCCGAACCTGCTGGATGAACTGAAGCGTGACCGTCGCTGGTGCCACGGTAACCTGATGAACTTCCGCCTGTTCCTGGTAAAAGGGATGCACCCTGTTCACCGGGCGGTGTTCCTGACGGGGGTAATGTCCTATCTCTCTGCGCCGCTGTGGTTTATGTTCCTGGCCCTGTCGACGGCATTGCAGGTGGTGCACGCCCTGACCGAGCCGCAATACTTTCTGCAGCCGCGCCAGCTCTTCCCGGTGTGGCCGCAGTGGCGTCCGGAACTGGCGATCGCGCTTTTCGCCTCCACCATGGTGCTGCTGTTCCTGCCGAAACTGCTCAGTATCGTACTGATCTGGTGTAAAGGCAGCAAAGAGTTCGGCGGCTTCCTGCGCGTCACCCTCTCGCTGCTGCTCGAGGTGCTCTTCTCGGTGCTGCTGGCGCCGGTGCGCATGCTGTTCCATACGGTGTTTGTGGTCAGCGCCTTCCTCGGCTGGGAAGTGGTCTGGAACTCACCCCAGCGTGATGACGACTCTACCCCTTGGGGCGAAGCCTTTAAGCGCCACGGCTCACAGATGCTGTTGGGTCTGGTATGGGCTGCGGGTATGGCGTGGCTGGATCTGCGCTTCCTCTTCTGGCTGGCGCCAATCGTCTTCTCGCTGATCCTCTCGCCGTTTGTGTCGGTGATCTCCAGCCGTTCAACGGTGGGTCTGCGCACCAAGCGCTGGAAGCTGTTCCTGATCCCGGAAGAGTATTCGCCGCCGCAGGTGCTGGTGGATACCGACAGGTATCTGGAGCTCAACCGCAGCCGTTCGCTGGAAGATGGGTTTATGCACGCGGTGTTTAACCCCTCCTTCAACGCGCTGGCCACGGCCATGGCGACCGCCCGCCACCGTGCGAGTCAGATCCTTGAGATTGCCCGCGATCGTCACGTTGAGCAGGCGCTGAACGAGACCCCGGAAAAACTGAGCCGCGACCGTCGTCTGGTGTTGCTGAGCGATCCGGTAACCATGTCGCGTCTGCACTATCGCGTCTGGACCTCCCCGGAAAAATACTCCTCCTGGGTGCAGTACTACGAGACGCTGAAGCTCAATCCGCTGGCGCTGAAGGCGAAATAAACCCAAAGCTAAAAAAATACCGGCCACTGGCCGGTATTTTTTTCTATGAGGACGTTATGAAATTCATCATTGTGACGCTGATGGCCCTCCTGCTAAGCGGGTGCGGCAGTATTATCAGCCGCACCATACCCGGGCAGGGGCACGGCAACCAGTACTATCCTGGCGTGCAGTGGGACGTACGCGACTCGGCGTGGCGCTACCTGACGGTGCTGGACCTGCCGTTCTCGCTGGTGTTCGACACCCTGCTCTTGCCGATCGATGCGCATCACGGGCCTTATGAGTAATTAACGCTCGTCCCACTCATCCGCTGCCGTTTGCCCCTCTTCGGTATCCAGCGGCGGCTGAAGCTGAAACTCACCTTCGTCCCACTCATGCATCGTGTTCTCTTCCAGCCACTCCTGACGCAGTTCGATCTCGTCATAGTCGCCGTCAAAGACCGCCTGGGCAGCTTCACCGCTCAGGACCGGTAAACATTCACCATCGTCACCCTCCTCGGCAAAAAACTCTGCCTGCCACATGATGTCGCCATCCTGCAAAATATACTTTTGTATATTGAGCTGCTGAATGTTCGCATCTTCTTCTTCGATGTCCGGATTATCGACGAGAAACTCCTCGCGTGCGGCATCAATTGCTTCTTCCAGTGTGGCGTACATAGTCATTGGTATCTCCCTGTATTCGATATAGCGTTCAGGGAAAGGATAGCTTATCCACTGAAATTGCAAGTATGAAAGCGCAGAAAGCTATCACGCATTTGTCTTAATCCCGGGAGGAAGAGGGAGCAGAAGCCGGTTTACGCACCGCGCGGGCCATGCTGAACGCAGAATAAAAAACGTTAAACAGCACCACTCCGGCGGTCACAATAAAGACCGCCCGAAAACCGAAGCTGGCGGCGACGCTCGCCCCCACCAGCGGCCCGGTGACGTTACCGATGTCGCGAAATGACTGGTTATAGCTGAAAATGCGCCCGGCAATCTGGTTGGTGGAGTTGTAGACCAGCAGCGTCTGGACGGCGGGCAGCAGGGCGCCGTCAGCGGCGCCAAGCAGGAAACGCAGCACCCCAAGCTGCCAGGGGGACTGGACCATCGACATGGGGATCAGCAGCAATACCGAGAGCATCAGGGCCACGATCAGGATCTTCTCCGGGCCGATGCGATCGCCGAGCTTGCCGAGGCGCGGGGCGCTGATCAGCGCCGCCACCCCCGGTACCGAGGCGATCATGCCGCTGATAAAGGCGATGTTACTCACGTTACCCGCCAGCTCGCGCACGTAGAGCGTCAGAATGGGGGCAATAGAGCCGGTGGCCACCTGAATAATCAAAGTGGTGATAAACAGGCTGAGCACCAGCCGGGGATTCTTCAGCGAGCCGATGACCTGACGCGCGTGCAGCATCTCTTTTTTAGGTACCGGGGTAAAATTCTCGCGGATACAGAGCAGGGTCAGCAGAAAACAGACGAAGAGCACCGTGGCGGTGATAAAAAAGACCGGCCGCAGGCCGTAGAGGTCGGCGAGAAAGCCCCCGGCCAGCGGGCCGAGCAGGGCGCCGCTCACCGCCCCCGTAGAGAGCGTTCCCAGCGCCCAGCCGCTTTTATGCCGTGGGATCTGGGTGGCGATCAGCGCGTTGGCATTGGGCACAAAGCCCCCCAGCAGGCCGAGCAGGGCGCGTAAAATCAGCAGCTGCCAGACATTCTGCGCCAGCCCCATCAGCACCATGATAATCGCCATGCCCAGCGCCGAGCGCAGCAGCATGATTTTGCGTCCTTTACGGTCCGCAAGCCCGCCCCAGAAGGGGGAGGCGATAGCCGAAAAAAGAAAGGTGATGCTGAAAACCAGTCCGGACCACATATTCAGCGCGCTGTGGCCGGTCACCCCCAGCTGCTCGACGTACAGCGGCAGGAAAGGCATAACCAGGCTGAATGCCGCGCCGGTCAAAAAGCAGCCGAACCACGCAACCGTGAGATTACGTTTCCAGTTTATGGGGGCATCTGAGGGTGACATAGCAATCCGCAATTCGATAAGAAGAGGTAATAAGCCTGCTAATTATGCGCCTGGGTGATGATTGCCGCAACGGAGGAGGGCTTTTAAAGCTAAAAGCCAGCGGCGGCCGGCAAGGCCGCCGTGGGGATCAGTAGCGCGAAGGGACCCCTTGCGGGCGGGTCTTGAAGCGGCGGTGCAGCCACATGTATTGCTCGGGGGCGAGCATAATGCACCTCTCCACCACGCCGTTCATCCAGCGGGCGGTGGTTTCGGCGTCGTCCAGCGGCGGGTGCAGCTCGGGCTCCAGCATCATCAGCTCATAGCCTTTGCCGTCGGGTTTACGGCGCGGAACGAAAGGCACGATGGCCGCCTTCGACATGCGCGCCAGCATCCAGGTACCGCTGGTGGTCGCCGCCTCTTCAACCGCAAAGAAGGGCACAAAGACGCTGGCGTTGCGGCCATAGTCGTGATCCGGCGCATACCAGATCACCTCGCCGGCTTTCAGCGCGCGGATCATCCCTTTCAGATCTTTACGGTCAATCATGCTCTTATTGGAGCGCATCCGCCCCCAGGTCTGCAGCCAGTCCAGCACCGGGTTGTCGTTCGGGCGATAGACCCCAATGCCCGGCGCCTGCATGCCAAACATGCGCGCACCAATTTCCAGGGTCAGAAAGTGAATGCCGATTAAGAGCACGCCGGTCTTTTCTGCCTGCAACTGGTGCACGGGCTCCATGCCGGTGCCGGTTACCTCTGTCCAGCGCGCCATGCGCTTATTGGACCAGAACCAGGCCATACCGGTCTCCATCAGGCCCATACCGACGGATTCAAAGTTTTTCACCACCATCTTGCGGCGCTCTTGCTCGCTCATCTCCGGGAAGCAGAGTTCCAGGTTCCGCTCAGCAATGCGGGCGCGGCGCTTCATAAAGCGCAGGGCAAGATGCCCAAAGCCGCAGCCGAGGCGGTAAATCAGCGGATAAGGCAGTTGTACCAGCAACCATAATAAACCGATGCCAAGCCAGGTAGGCCAGTAACGTGGATGCATTAACGCCGTGGAAAATTTAGGTAAATGGGTCATGTCATTCCTGCTCAAAAACGTCCTGTTGTCACATTGTCGCACTTTTCGAACCATTGCCAAAATTAATGAATGTGAATGGTCATAAATACAACGAATGATGCGTCTGATGTAACGCTGAAGATGAAATGTAACGCAAAATGAGGGGATGTAAATTCTCATTGTTTGCTATATGATGCCGCCCGATTTTCATTCTCTTAACGATTGCAGGAACCGTACACCATGCCAGTGTTACACAACCGCATTTCGAACGAGGAGTTAAAAGCGCGCATGCTGGCCGAAACCGAGCCGCGCACGACTATCTCGTTCTACAAATACTTCACCATCGTCAACCCCCAGGAAACGCGCGATACCCTCTACAAAGCCTTAACTGCGCTGAATGTATTTGGCCGTATTTACCTGGCGCATGAGGGCATTAACGCCCAGATCAGCGTGCCGGAGAGCAAAGTCGATGCCTTACGTGACTTCCTCTACAACTTCGATCCGGCCCTCAACGGCTTGCGTCTGAACGTGGCGCTGGACGACGACGGGAAATCGTTCTGGGTACTGCGTCTGAAAGTGCGTGAACGCATTGTGGCCGATGGTATTGAGGATCCCACCTTCGACGCCAGCGACGTGGGCGATTACCTGAAGGCGGCGGAAGTGAACGCCATGCTCGACGATCCCGATGCGGTGTTTATCGATATGCGCAACCACTACGAATATGAAGTGGGCCATTTCGAGGATGCGCTGGAGATCCCCGCTGACACCTTCCGGGAACAGCTGCCGAAGGCGGTTGAGATGATGCAGGAACATAAAGACAAAAAAATCGTGATGTACTGCACCGGCGGGATCCGCTGCGAAAAAGCCAGCGCCTGGATGAAGCATAACGGCTTCAGTAAGGTATGGCATATCGAAGGCGGTATTATCGAATACGCGCGCCGGGCGCGGGAGCAGGGACTGCCGGTGCGCTTTATCGGCAAGAACTTCGTCTTTGATGAGCGGATGGGGGAGCGTATTTCTGAGGATGTCATCGCCCACTGCCATCAGTGCGGTACTCCCTGCGATACGCACACCAACTGCAAAAATGACGGCTGCCATCTGCTGTTTATTCAGTGCCCGGCCTGCGCCGTGAAGTTTAACGGCTGCTGTAGCGAGCTGTGCAGCGAAGAGAGCATGCTGCCTGAAGAGGAGCAGCGTCGCCGCCGCGCGGGACGTGAAAACGGCAATAAGATCTTTAATAAATCCCGTGGACGCCTGAATACCCGCCTGGGTATCCCGGATCCGGAGTAACGGGGTTTGCGGCCCGGCAGCCTGCTGCCGGGCCCGACAAACTTACTTCTGCTGCACACCTTCCACCGAAATAATCAGCTCCACTTCCTGCGAAGCCGGTCCCAGATCGGTAGTGATGTTGAAATCTTTCAGACGAATTTTGCCTGCCGCTTCAAAGCCGGCGCGCTTGCCGCCCCAGGGATCGTCGCCCTGACCAATGAGTTTAGCCGCCAGGGTAACGGGTTTGGTCACGCCGTTAAGCGTCAGGTTACCGGTGATATCCATCCCGTCACCCGCTTTTTTCACCTCGGTGGAGGTGAATGTCGCCTGCGGGAATTTCGCCACATTCAGGAAATCCGCGCTGCGCAGATGCTTATCACGCTCGGCGTGGTTGGTATCCACGCTGTTGGTGTTGATGGTGACGTTGACCTTATCCGCCGCCGGATTTTTTTCGTCAAAGGTAAAACCGCCATCAAAATCATTAAAAGTGCCGTACAGCCAGCTGTAGCCCAGATGCTGAATACGGAAATTAACAAAGGCGTGCTGCCCCTGCTTGTCAATTTTATAGTCGGCGGCAACGGCCGCGCCGGTGGTGAACAGCAGGGTTCCGAGGGTTAATCCCAGCAGGCTTTTTTTCATCTTATGCTCCAGAGTCAGATGACGCTTTACCCAACATACGCGTCAGGGTGGCGTCTTTATCGATAACGTGATGTTTGATGGCGGCAAGGCCATGCAGTACGGAAAGCGTAACAAGGCCCCAGGCCAGCCACAGGTGCAGGGTGCCGGCGAGATCCGCCTGGGCGCCGGCATCGGCAAGCAGGGCAGGTACGTCAAAGAGGCCAAAGACGCTGATGGGTTTACCGTCAGCGGTTGAGATCAGATAGCCGCTAATAAGAATGGCGAACAGCAGGGCGTAGAGGGCGATATGCGCAGCGGCGGCGCTCAGGCGCGTTAAGCGGCTCTGGGAGGCCAGTGCAGGCGGCACGGCGGAAATATGGCGCCAGATAATGCGGATAACCAGCCCCATCATCAGCAGAATACCGATGCTTTTATGCAGCTCGGGCGCCTGATGATACCAGCCATCATAATAGCTGAGGGTCACCATCCATAAACCAAGACCAAACATGGCATAGACCGCAACGGCCATTACCCAGTGTAATAATATGGAAATAACGCCATAGCGTGTCGGAGAATTACGTAACTGCATAGTCAGTACCGCAATAATAGTGGTGAGCGCTCAACATGACGCGCGCGATTTATTATTGCAAATAATATTTCATAATATTAACAGTTATTTATTTTCTTTCAGTATCTTTGAATAATACGAATGATTTTCATCAGGAGTTTCGTTAAAGGTTTGCTCTGATGCTGGCGCCGGGGGAGGATGAGGCAGGTGAATGATATTCAAATAATTTGCGCTGAAATTATAGTTATTTTTAGAAGTGTAAATCTGTGTCAGCCATTATTGGGCGTAAAAGAGAATATAAATCAGATCAAGAATGGCCAGTAGTGCCACCATCGCGATATAGAGCATAAAATGTTCGCGAATATTATTAATCAGATATTGAACGAGACGACGCACAGGGTTTTGCTCCAGGCTAAGTTAATCGGGCTCCGGTGCCAGAGCCCGATCCGGTTATCAATTAAAACGCGACAGGGAGAAGGGGGCCAGATCGAACGGCGGGGTAATATCCTGCGCAAACTGCGCGGCGATTTCACCCAGTACGCTGGCAAACTTGAAGCCGTGCCCGCTCAGACCGGTGATTAACAGCGTGTCACTGTGGCCTGGCAGGGTATCGATAATAAAATCTTCATCCGGGGTGTTGTCGTAGGTGCAGGCCGCGCCGTGCAGCAGTCCGCCCACGCCCGGCAGGACATTACGCAGGAAGTTAAAGGCCTCGGAGCCATCTCCCGGCAGTGCGCCAAACGGCTTGCGCTCCTGCGGGGTGCTAATGAGCTGACCGCCGTTGTGCTTACCGATTTTTAGCTCATCGTTCTCGGCCGGGAAGCCGTAGAACTGATCGCCGTTGGGCAGCTCGCCGGTAAAGGCCGGGAAGCGGTTTTTTGTACTGTAGCGGCCATCCGCCTGGAACCAGGCAAATACCTTACGCAGGGGTTGTACCGGCAGGCCGGGCACCAGATTTGCAACCCAGGTTCCTGCGCTTACCAGCAGACGACGGCCAGTGTAGAGACCATCCGCGGTTTCTACCGCCACCCCTTCATCGGTGTGGGTGATGGCGCTCACCGGGCAGTTAAAGAGCTGTGCGCAGCCCGCCTCTTTAGCCAGCGCAATCCAGGTTTTGATCGCCAGCTCGCTACGTAATACTCCGGAACTCTCTTCAAACAGGCCGATGTACTCCTCCGGCACCGCGATCTCCGGCCAGCGTTTCATGATATCGGCGGCGCTAAGCTGCTCAACGTTGAGATTGAATTGCTGCGCGCTGCGGGCAACGTTACCAAGAAACGGAGAATTGGCCGGTCCCAGATTTATCACCCCGGTGCGTTCAAACACTGGCTCGCCGCTGATTTGCGCCAGCTCATCCCACAGCGTCTGAGCGCGGAGCACCAGCGGCACATAACGCTCTCCTTCGCCATAGGCGTGGCGCATAAGCCGCGTGTCGCCATGATGGCTGCCTTCGGCATGGGGAGGCATATGGGCATCAATCATCAAAACGTTAAGCCCGTCGCGGGTTGCATAATAACCCGCAGCGGCGCCGACGGAACCACTGCCAATAATGATCAGATCGTATTTCATATAAATCTCTTTACGCTGCACTTTTGTTAGCAGAGTAATTAACCTGGCAGGCTTATACAAGGGAGAAATAAATAAGGCACCCTGAGGTGCCTGCTGAGTGGAACGAGGATGAAATTAATGCCGTCGGTACTCATTTTCGTGATAATCGCCCGATTCTATTTTTGCAATACCGGCTTCAAGAATAGAAATAAACTGGCGTGCGACATCGGTGGTTAACCACAGTGTCTGCCCAACCTCTGCTTCTTCGTGCTCAGGCTGATTCGGGGTCTGGTAGTGCAAACGCAGCATCAACGCGTCGTAGCTATCCACAGTGCTAATATCCCAGCCGACGAGTGGATGGGTCTGGATGACTTCATTATTCTTTTCCATCATAACCCCCGTAATACGTGTTAGAAGACAACGACTTTGAGGTTCAATGCGTGTTTTTCTGAAGCAACTTCAGTATATCAATAAATAGGGGTTCTGAAGGCAAAAAGAAACCGTAAGCGGTACAAAAAGGCCATTTTTAGGATTGTTCGAACAATAAAGCAGCGTTGTGCGAGAAAATAGAAAAAAAAAGGCAGGGAAGGGAACTTTTAAAAACGGAACGAAAAAAAGCCGGGGCGACCCGGCAAAAAACCCAATAAGGGAACAAGAATTAATCGGTAATAAACCAGTCGTCGGCACTCTCTCAGGTCTCCTGGAGAATTTCGCTGATGCGATCTTTATCTTCTTTAGCACCGCCGATTACCGACAGGTGGTTGGCTGAAGCATAACGGACGGTAACGGCACCGTCGCGCTCGGGAAAAGTGGTATTAATACGACGGGATAACTCGCCTGCCAACGCATCAAGCGCGCCAGCGGGCAGGGATGTGGTTCTGGCGATAGTGACTTCAATACGCATAATGACCCCCTCTGTAATATACTGGATATTTATACAGTTATATTGTTGCAATGGCAACAGGGGGCATCACTTTTTTAGCGTTTAACCGTCCAGTGCACGGTTTCACCAGCAAGGAAAGGGATCAGGGTGTCATCCGTCAGGGCAATCGACTCCGCTACCTGACTCTCTTCGCGCACCAGCTCAACGAAGGATTCGTTAACCGGCAGGCCATAGAAGCGCGGGCCGTTGAGAGAGCAGAAGGCTTCAAAGTGGTGCAGGGCGTTCATCTCATCAAACACCTGGGCGTAGCTTGCCAGCGCCGTAGGGGCGTTAAAGCAGCCTGCACAGCCGCAGCTGGCCTCTTTACGATGCCGGGCGTGGGGAGCCGAGTCGGTGCCGAGGAACACGCGGTCAAAACCGCTGGCAACCAGTTCGCGCAGCGCCTGCTGGTGGATATTACGTTTAAGGATCGGCAGGCAGTAGAGATGCGGACGCACGCCGCCAACCAGCATATGGTTGCGGTTGAACATCAGATGCTGCGGCGTAATGGTGGCGGCCAGGCGTTCGTTACCATCGCGCACATACTCGGCGGCATCTTTGGTGGTGATATGTTCAAAGACCACCTTCAGGCCCGGCAGGCGCTGGCGCAATGGCTCCATCACCGTCTCAATAAAGCGCGCTTCGCGATCGAAAATATCGATCTCCGCATGGGTCACTTCGCCGTGGACCAGCAGGGGCATGCCCAGTTTTTCCATCCGTTCCAGCACCGGCATAATGGCATCGATACTGGTGACGCCATGGCTGGAGTTGGTGGTGGCGTTCGCCGGGTAGAGCTTGGCCGCCGTAAAGACCCCTTCGTTGAATCCGCGCTCAATCTCGTTTGGATCCAGGGTGTCGGTGAGATAGCAGGTCATCAGCGGGGTAAAGTCGTGCCCGGCGGGTACCGCGGCCATAATACGCTGACGATAGGCGATAGCGGCATCGACGGTGGTGACTGGCGGAACCAGGTTAGGCATGACAATCGCGCGGCCGTAAATTTCGCTGGTATAAGGCACGACGGTATTGAGCATATCGCCATCGCGCAGATGGATATGCCAGTCGTCAGGGCGGCGGATTTTCAGAACCTGGGTATGTGCAGTCATTGGTGTGCTCCGGCTTGGTGGGAATCAGTCGTGAAAGGCTGTTTTTTGCCGGACACAAAGGATAAGCGTAAACGTTTTCCTTTGCACTCTTTTTGCGAAAAAAAGGCGCCGAAGCGCCTTGGGAATCAGTCAGTGAACGGGATAATAATTTCGCCCGGCTTCACTTCTATGCCTTTGGCATATTTCTTCGCCAGCGCTTCACCCTGGCTCTTATCCTGGCTCAGGATATAGGCCGGCTGCTTATTGAAGTAGCTGCGCAGCGACTGGTTCAGGTAGGGCATCAGGGTTTGCAGCACCGGCTTCATTTTCTCCGGCGATACCACCGCATCGGCGATCTCCATCTCTTGCAGATAGATGGCCCCCTCCTCTTTATTAAAGACCGGCAGGGCTTTGAGCTTCAGTTTGATATTGGCCTTCTGGCTGCCGAACAGGGAGTTCATGTCCAGGCTGGCGTCGCCCGACAGCACCACTTTATTCGGTTCTTCGCGGCCAATCTGGCTGGCCAGATTGGTCAAAACAATATGCGCATCCGCCACGCCCGGTACGCCGATATCCTTAGCAAAATTATTGCGTTTCTCTAACGCCTGATTGATTTCCTGCTCACTAACGGTGTACTGAGTCAGCTGGTTACATCCGACCAGCAGGCCGCTCACGACGAGCGCAGCGGCAATAACGATTTTTTTCATGGGTTCCCTCAACGTAACGCCCAAAGCGTCTGACGCGCCAGTATGTCAGGCCGCCTTTGCTGAAACCAGCAGAAAAAACTGATAAACGCAGGCGGGTGGGAATACCCGCCTGCGAGGCCCTACAGGGCCTGGGAAGAGAGCAGATTTATCTGCGTCTGCTTGGCCATGTTGTCACGGTAATCGGCCACCCGCGTCGGCCAGGTGATACCGGCCACCAGGGTCAGGTTACGCAGCAGCGGGAAGAGCTGGATATCATCTTCGGAGAGCTCGCCGTTCACCGCGTTGGGTTTAACGATGAGTTTATCCAGCGCGCGCAGATCGTCGCTGATATTCTTCACCAGACCGGCGGAGTGGGCCATGTGCTCCTCAAAGTTGCCGATAGCCGCCTCTTTCTTCGCCACGAAGTAGGCGCGGGCCTCAGGGGTGGAGAATTCATCGAAGGCGCCTTTGGCGAAGCGGGGGATAAGCAGGCGGTTAACATAACTGTTTACCTTGCGTAACCACTCCGCAATGGCGGGGTTTTGCGCGCCGGTCAACAGCGGCTGGCCGTCGAGCTTATCCACGTAGTGGACGATGTCCATGCTTTCCGGCAGATAGCGGCTGTCATCTTTTTGCAGGATCGGCGCCATTTTTTTACCAATCATCCGCGTCGGCGTCTCTTCGTCATCATTAAGCAGGGTGATGAGTTCGACGGGGATATTCTTCAGGCCAAAAATCATTCGGGCTTTAAGGCAGAACGGGCAGTGATCGTAAATATAAAGTTTCACGTTTCTCCTCCAGTTGTTGTCCATCAACATTGAGTATGGTGGAGAAAAAAGCCTGTTACAAATCAGGCACCCGGCTCCAGCATCCCCCCCGCGCTGCGCTTGTGGCTGAACTGCCAGCCCAGTGCGAAGAAGGTGAGCAGCCCAATTGCCGCCAGCATCATCCAGGGCAGCTCCGGCTGGCTCGAGGCTTTACCGGCATCAAACAGCCAGCCGCCGCCCGCATACCCCAGCGCGCCGCCAATTGCCAGCCCCAGTCGGCTAAAGCCCATATAGCTCCCGCGCGCCCGGGCGTCGGCCAGCTGGGCACCGAGGGTCTCGCGCGCTGGTTCGGCAATAATAGAGCCGATGTAGAAGGTGCAGATCAGAATAAACAGCTGCTGTAGCGAGCCAACCATTCCGATGGGCAGCAGGCTGAATGACATCAGCAGCAGACCAAACATCAGCCGGTGCTCGAGGCGAAAACGCTTTTCGCTCCAGCGGGCAATCGGGTAGAGCAGGGTCAGTGACAGGCTGGCCTCGATGGCGTACATCCACTTCACCGCCGCCGGGGAGCCGGCAATATCGTTAACCATGATTGGCAGCATCAGCATTACCTGCACCGCCAGCATGTAGTAGCCCGCCAGGGTCAGCACATAGGTCACAAAACGCTTATCCCCCAGCACCCGCGACATCCCCTCCCGCACCGGCGCTTTTACCGTCGAGAGTTTCCAGGCCGGTAGCAGCCAGGCGTTAAAGGCGGCGCAGAGAATAAACAGCACCGCGCCGGTGGCGCACACCAGCCGAAAATCATATTGCAGCAGCCAACTGCCCAACAGGGCGCCAACCACCGCGCCGGCGCTGTCCTGCATCATCAGCAGCGAAAAAAAGCGGCCGCGCTGGCGGGGGCGGATGAGCTTGACCACCAGCGCGGTGCGCGGCGGATCGAACAGGGTGCCGCCGAGGCCGGAGATAAAACAGGAGACCCACAGCAGCCAGGGCTCATGGGCAATCCCCATGGTGGCGAACCCCGCCGCGCGCAGCAGCATGCCGGTGACGATCATCGGTTTGGCGCCGAAGCGATCGGCAATGGCGCCGCCAAAAATGCCCAGCCCCTGCTGCACAAACTGGCGTAAGCCGAGGGCAATACCCACCATTAATGCCGCCCAGCCCATTTGATCCACGAAACGGATCGAAATAAGCGGAAAAACGACAAAAAAGCCAAGCACCACCAGCATGTTATCGATAAGAAGGAAGTATTTACCCAGGCTCCGGGCCTGCGAGATGCGGGACATTTCCCCTCCGGGAAATTAAAAAGGTAAGCGCGCTAATATTCTGCGGGGTAAGCGTTGGATTTCCCACCCCGCGGGTGACAATATTTTTTTATCAAAAGGAGACTTTGATTTAGCCTTTTCATCGTAAAGTGTGAAAAGTCACGAAAATGGTATGTCACTGTTTTCACAGACGGGAGCCGCGCAGGTATAGTAAAGCAAACGGGCGATGTTGTTACGTGAAGGAGTGGTATCAATGTTTGGCTATCGCAGTAATGTGCCGAAAGTGCGTCTGACGACCGATCGGCTGGTTGTCCGGCTGGTTCACGAGCGTGATGCCTGGCGTCTGGCGGACTATTACGCCGAAAATCGCCAGTTTTTAAAACCCTGGGAGCCCGTTCGGGATGAAAGTCACTGCTATCCCTCCGGCTGGCAGGCACGGCTGGGCATGATTGCTGAGTTTCATAAGCAGGGGTCTGCCTTCTATTTTGCGCTGCTCGATCCCGATGAAAAAGAGATCGTCGGCATCGCCAACTTTTCCAACGTGGTACGGGGCTCCTTTCACGCCTGCTATCTCGGCTATTCCATCGGCCAGAAATGGCAGGGGCAGGGGTTAATGTTCGAGGCGCTGACGGCAGCCATTCGTTATATGCAGCGCACCCAGCATATTCACCGCATTATGGCCAACTACATGCCGCACAATCAGCGCAGCGGCGACCTGCTGGCGCGCCTCGGTTTTGAAAAAGAGGGCTACGCGAAAGATTACCTGCTGATTAACGGCGAGTGGCGGGACCATGTCCTGACGGCGCTGACAACCAAAGAGTGGAGCGCCGGGCGCTAAGGAGTAAGCATGAAATATCAGTTAACGGCTACGGAGGCGCGCATCGTGGGTTGCCTGCTGGAAAAACAGGTCACCACCCCCGAACAGTATCCGCTCTCCATCAATGCGGTGACCCTCGCCTGTAACCAGAAAACCAACCGCGAGCCGGTAATGAATCTCACCGAAGGCGAGGTTCAGGAGGTGCTGGATGCGCTGGTGAAGCGCCACTATCTGCGTACGGTCAGCGGCTTTGGCAACCGCGTCACCAAATACGAACAGCGCTTTTGCAACTCGGAATTTGGCGATCTGAAGCTCAACCCGGCGGAAGTGGCGGTTATTACCACCCTGCTGCTGCGCGGGGCGCAGACGCCGGGAGAGCTGCGCAGCCGCGCCTCCCGCATGCATGAATTTACGGACGTGCAGCAGGTTGAGCAGACGCTCGAAACCCTGGCCAGCCGGGAAGATGGCCCCTTTGTGTTACGCCTGGCGCGCGAGCCGGGCAAGCGCGAAAGCCGCTATATGCATCTCTTCAGCGGTGATGTCGAAACGCTAATTAACGTGGTAGAGGCGGCGGCGCCCGTCGCTGACGAAAGCCTGCTCGCCCGCGTTGAGGCGCTGGAGAGCGAGGTTGCCGAGTTAAAGCAGCGGCTCGATTCACTGCTGGCACATTTAGGGGATTAAGAGTGACAAAATTACGCGTAGGTGTGGTGGGCTTAGGCGGTATTGCCCAGAAAGCATGGCTGCCGGTGCTGGGGGCCGCGACGGACTGGACGCTGCAGGGGGCCTGGTCTCCGACGAAAGAGAAGGCGCAGCGCATCTGTGAAACCTGGCGCATGCCTTACGCCGGGTCGCTGGTGGATCTGGCCCGGGAGTGCGACGCCGTTTTCGTGCATACCTCTACCGCCACCCACTATCAGGTGGTCAGCGAGCTGTTAAACGCCGGGGTTCACGTCTGCGTGGACAAGCCGCTGGCAGAGAACCTTCAGGATGCTGAACGGCTGATCGAACTGGCAGCGCGCAAACATCTCACCCTGATGGTGGGCTTTAACCGCCGCTTCGCGCCCTTATACCAGCAGCTTAAAAGCCAGCTGAACGGGGCCGCCTCTTTGCGGATGGATAAACATCGCACCGACAGCGTTGGCCCGGCCGATCTGCGTTTTACCCTCCTCGATGACTATCTGCACGTGGTGGACACCGCCCTGTGGCTGGCGGGCGGCAGCGTTCAGCTTAATAGCGGCACGCTGCAGGCCAACGATGAGGGGGAGATGGTCTATGCCGAACACCATTTCAGCAGTGGCCAGCTGCAGATAACCACCTCGATGCACCGCCGGGCGGGGAGCCAGCGCGAGTGGGTGCAGGCCGTGACCGACGGCGCGCTGCTGGACGTGACCGACATGCGCGAGTGGCGGGAAGAGCGGGGGCAGGGGGTGGTCCAGGCGCCGGTACCCGGCTGGCAGAGCACCCTTGAACAGCGCGGTTTCGCCGGCTGCGCCCGTCACTTTATTGAATGCGTGCAAAATCAGACGGTTCCGCAAACCGCCGGTGAGCAGGCGATTCTGGCCCAGCGCATCGTCGAGAAGCTGTGGCGTGAGGCGATGAGCGAGTAAATTCCGGCGCCAGGGGTTAACCTCTGTAACATCTGCCGATAGTAATTCCGCGCAATCCGGGTAGACTAAGCGCTTCTTTCAACGCCTGCACTGCAGGCGTTTTGTCGTGTGGTGTGGAAATTCACGTTAATGAACCTATTAAAATCGCTGGCTGCCGTCAGCTCGATGACCATGTTCTCACGCGTGCTGGGCTTTGCGCGCGACGCCATTGTGGCAAGGGTCTTTGGTGCGGGGATGGCGACAGACGCCTTCTTTGTTGCCTTTAAGCTGCCAAACCTGCTGCGGCGTATCTTCGCCGAGGGGGCCTTTTCCCAGGCCTTTGTGCCGATCCTCGCTGAGTACAAAAGCAAGCAGGGCGAAGATGCCACCCGGGTCTTTGTCTCTTACGTTTCGGGTCTGCTGACCCTGGCGCTGGCGATTGTCACCGTGGTCGGGATGCTGGCCGCCCCCTGGGTGATTATGGTGACGGCGCCGGGCTTTGCCGATACCGCCGATAAATTCGCCCTGACCAGCCAGCTTTTACAGATCACCTTTCCTTATATCCTGCTGATTTCGCTCGCCTCGCTGGCGGGGGCGATCCTCAATACCTGGAACCGCTTCTCGGTCCCGGCCTTTGCGCCGACCTTCCTGAATATCAGCATGATCGGCTTTGCCCTCTTTGCCGCGCCGCACTTTAACCCACCGGTGCTGGCGCTGGCCTGGGCCGTGACGGTTGGCGGCGTGTTACAGCTGGCCTACCAGCTGCCGCACCTGAAGAAGATCGGCATGCTGGTGCTGCCGCGCATCAACCTGCGCGACGCCGGGGCGATGCGGGTGGTAAAGCAGATGGGGCCCGCTATTCTTGGCGTCTCCGTCAGCCAGATCTCGCTGATTATCAACACCATTTTCGCCTCTTTCCTCGCATCCGGCTCCGTCTCCTGGATGTACTACGCCGACCGCCTGATGGAGTTCCCCTCCGGCGTGCTCGGGGTGGCGCTGGGCACCATTCTGCTACCGTCGCTGTCGAAGAGCTTCGCCAGCGGCAACCAGGATGAGTACTGCCGCCTGATGGACTGGGGGCTGCGCCTCTGCTTCCTGCTGGCGCTGCCGAGCGCGGTGGCGCTGGGCATTCTGGCAAAACCGCTGACGGTCTCTCTGTTCCAGTATGGTAAATTTACCGCCTTTGACGCGGCCATGACCCAGCGGGCGCTGATTGCCTACTCGGTCGGGCTGATGGGGCTTATCGTCGTGAAGGTGCTGGCGCCGGGCTTCTATTCGCGCCAGGACATCAAAACGCCGGTCAAAATCGCCATCGTGACGCTGATTATGACCCAGCTGATGAACCTGGCCTTTATCGGCCCGCTGAAACATGCCGGGCTGTCGCTCTCCATCGGTCTGGCGGCCTGCCTGAACGCCGGGCTGCTCTACTGGCAGCTGCGCAAACAGAAAATCTTCACTCCGCAGCCGGGGTGGGGGCGCTTCCTGACCCGTCTGGTGATTGCCGTGCTGGTGATGGCGGCGGCGCTGGTGGGGATGCTGTACGTGATGCCGGACTGGGCGCTGGGCACCATGCCCTATCGTCTGCTGCGCCTGATGGCGGTGGTGGTGGTGGGGGTGCTGGCTTACTTTGCTACTCTTGCGGTGCTGGGCTTTAAAGTAAAAGAGTTCACCCGCCGCACGGCGTAAACGAAAAAAGGGGAGCAACCTCTGCTGCTCCCCGAATCGTTGTATCGCCTGCGCTTAGATCGAAAACTTCTTCCCGCCGCCGCGTGAACTGGCCTGCTGCCCGTCCGCGCCGTATAACCCCGGCTCCTGATGCGGCTTCAGCACTTCCAGCGCCTGCTGGTTGCGAACGATCTGTCCTTCCAGAAGCCAGCCGTTGTGCTGGTTAAGGTCGCGCAGATGCTGCGTTTTCTCTGTAATTGTCTGCCAGCGCGCGGCGAAATCATCATTGGCGCTGCGCTGGACGTTCTGCTCAGCGCGTCGCTGCTGCTCCAGATAGTCCAGGGTGGCGAGCAGCGAGCTTTTGTCTTCAGTAATACGCTGAAGCGCGCTGCCGCTAATGTTCCCGGCCGAGAGCTGCTGTTGCTCAGCGTCCATTACCGTTTTCAGGTCGTTCAGAACAACCGTCATTTGATCCAGAATTTCCGAGAGACGACTCATACGGTTATTTACTCTAAGAAACTTTGCGCTTCCTGAATCAGCGCGTCAGCGATTTTGCTGGTGTCCATTTTCAGTTCGCCGTTGCGAATGGCGGTTTTAAGCGCTTCAACGCGCTCCATATTGATATCGTTACTGCCGGGCTGCATCAGCTTCGCCTGGGCATCGCTCAGCGTGACGCTGGTGCTGTTCGCGGTCGCCGTTTTTTCCAGGCGAGCTTTTGGCGTGGCAGGGTCATTCGTTTCGCGAGGTTGTACAGTGCTAACCGGCTTCAGGGGCGATGTACGATCAATGCTCATTGTGTTGTCCTCATCGAGGGTTCGCGGCGTAGGCGCCTGACATCATCATTAGTTACTACTTTATCGGCAGCGGCCGCGAAATCTTTAAAAAGATTACAGGTTAATCAGAATATTCCCATCAGGATCGACGGTTCCGCTCACCACCTGGCCTGACGTCATCCTGACGCGGGCATTCTGGGCCACCGCGGCGTTGTTCAGCGCCTGGCCTTCACCGTTCACGCTAAAGCCGTCTCCACTGGCCACCACCATCACCCTCTGCCCGGCCTTAATGCGCCAGGACTGACGCAACATATTGAGCTGCAGGGGCTGCCCCGGCGCCAGATCGCGCAGGCTGACGGCGTTCTGCGCCTGGCTGATATCCAGCATCGTGCGCGGCGGGAGCTGATCCAGCCTGCCGCGTTTCAGGCTGACGCTGCCCGGCTGCAGCACGCTACCGCGCGCAATGGCCTGGGACGCGACAACATAATTGCCCGTCGCCTGAACTGCAACCTGAATATAACGTTTCTCACCGGCGCAGCGCGCCTGCACGCTGAGGTTACCCCACAGCCTTGCGCTGCCCGGCACGCTGAACGCGGGCTGGTCGCAGGTGGGCAATAAATTGGGCGGCGTGCGCAGGGTGACGCTGACCTCGTCGCTAAACCCGGCCAGTCGCTGGGCGAAGAATGCCGTCAGTTGGGCATTCAGATCCTGGGCCTGAGAGAGTGTGCTCCAGAGCAGCAGGAGTGCGGCAAAGCCAGTTTTCAGAGTCAGCATCGTGAGGTACCCGCCAGTTCAGTGATGCCGGGAATTCTACCTGCGCGCCGCTTACATCAACGCAACAAATAGCGATGCATTTTGCGCTTATTCCGTCGATAAGGGAGACGGGTGGAGATTTAAGCTGTGAACTGAAATTTTTACCATCAGCGGAGGAGACATGCTCGATAAACTCGACGCCGCGCTACGTTTTCAGCAGGAAGCGCTCAACTTACGCGCCCAGCGTCAGGAGATTCTGGCCGCCAATATCGCGAATGCCGACACCCCCGGGTTTCAGGCGCGCGATATCGATTTTTCCAGTGAACTTAAAAAGGTGATGGAGCGTGGACGGGCCGAAAACAGCGGTGTCGCCCTTGCGCTGACATCTGCCCGCCATATTCCCGCTCAGACCGTTGCCGCCCCGACGACGGATTTACTTTATCGCATTCCCGACCAGCCATCCCTTGACGGCAACACCGTCGATATGGACCGGGAGCGCACCCAGTTTGCCGATAACAGCCTGAAATACCAGATGGGGCTGACCGTTCTCGGCGGACAGATTAAAGGCATGATGAATGTCCTGCAGGGAGGCAACTAAAAGTGGCGTTACTGAACATTTTTGATATCGCCGGCTCGGCGCTGACCGCCCAGTCCCAGCGCCTGAACGTAGCCGCCAGTAACCTGGCGAACGCCGACAGCGTCACCGGCCCGGACGGCCAGCCGTACCGTGCCAAACAGGTGGTTTTCCAGGTCGATGCCGCGCCGGGCGCGGCGACCGGTGGGGTAAAAGTGGCAAACGTGGTTGAGAGCCAGGCACCGGACAAACTGGTGTACGAGCCCGGCAACCCGCTGGCAGATGCCAGGGGCTACGTCAAGATGCCGAACGTGGACGTGGTGGGGGAGATGGTGAACACCATGTCGGCCTCCCGCAGCTACCAGGCAAACGTTGAAGTGCTCAACACCGTTAAGAGCATGATGCTCAAAACGCTCACCCTCGGTCAGTAAAGGAGACACGCATGTCCATCGCCGTTAATGTCAATGAGACTACCAGCACCACCAGCGCGACCGGCTCCAGCTCGCTGACCGGCAGTAAGGCTTCCGATTTACAGAGCAGCTTTTTAACGCTGCTGGTCGCCCAGCTGAAAAACCAGGACCCCACCAATCCGATGGAAAATAACGAACTGACTACGCAGCTTGCGCAGATCAGCACCGTTAGCGGCATCGAAAAGCTGAACACCACCCTGGGCTCTATCTCCGGCCAGATCGACAACAGCCAGTCGCTGCAGGCGAGCACCCTGATTGGTCACGGCGTAATGATTCCGGGCACCACCATTCTGGCAGGCAGCAGTACCACCGAGGGCAGCACCACCACCTCCACTACGCCGTTTGGCGTGGAGCTGCAGCAGCCGGCCGACAAAGTGACCGCTACCATCACCGATAAAAACGGCACCGTGATCCGCACCATCGACATCGGTGAGCTGAAAGCGGGTGTTCACACCTTTACGTGGGACGGCACGCTGACCGACGGCACGACCGCGCCGAACGGTTCCTATAACGTCGCAATTTCTGCCAGCAGCGGTACCACTCAGCTGGTAGCGCAGCCGCTGCAGTTTGCCCTGGTTCAGGGCGTAACCCGTGGTAGCGATGGCAACAAACTGGATTTGGGTACTTACGGTACCACCACGCTCGACGAAGTTCGGCAGATTATCTAAGCCTTAACACTTATCAGGAGTAAGTCATGGCCTTTTCTCAAGCGGTCAGCGGCCTGAATGCCGCGTCCTCCAACCTCGACGTCATTGGTAACAACATTGCCAACTCCGCGACCTATGGTTTTAAATCTGCAACGGCCTCTTTCGCCGATATGTTTGCAGGTTCTAAAGCGGGGCTGGGCGTAAAAGTTGCTGGCATCACCCAGGATTTCACCGACGGCACCACCACCAACACCGGTCGTGGTCTTGACGTCGCCATCAGCCAGAATGGTTTCTTCCGTCTGGTAGACAGCAACGGTTCCGTTTTTTACAGCCGTAACGGCCAGTTCAGCCTGGACGAAAACCGTAACCTGGTAAACATGCAGGGCCTGCAGCTGACCGGTTACCCGGTTGCCGGCACCCCGCCGACGGTGCAGACCGGTGCGAATCCGCAGCCGATCTCTATCCCGAATAACCTGATGGCGGCGAAAACCACCACTACCGCGACGCAGCAGATCAACCTGAACTCCACCGACAGCGTGCCGACCAAAGCCTTCGACCCGGCCGACTCCGATACCTACAACAAGAAAGGTACCGTGACGGTGTATGACGCCCAGGGTAACGAACATAATATGAACATTTATTATGTGAAGACCGCGGACAACACCTGGGATCTCTATACCATGGACTCCAGCGTCGCCAGCGCAGACTGGAACAAAGCCGCACAGATGAAGTTTGATGACAGCGGTAATCTGGATGGGGTGTTTAACTACACGGCGAATACCACCACCACGCCAACCACCTGGACACTGGCGGGTACAGCCAACACCACGCCAGCCATCAACATCACTACCGATGTGGTAAGCGGCGCGACCCCGGCTAGCTTCTCCCTGAGTTTCCTTAACTCCATGCAGCAGAACACCGGCACCAGCAACGTGGTGGCGACCACCCAAAACGGCTACAAGCCGGGCGACCTGGTGAGCTATCAGATCAACGACGACGGCACCGTAGTCGGTAACTACTCCAACGAACAGAACCAGGTGCTGGGCCAGATCGTAATGGCGAACTTCGCCAACAACGAAGGTCTGCAGTCCGAAGGTGACAACGTCTGGTCTGCCACCCAGTCTTCTGGCGTGGCGCTGCTGGGTACCGCGGGTAACGGTAACTTCGGGACGCTGACCAACGGCGCGCTGGAGGCCTCCAACGTCGATCTGAGTAAAGAGCTGGTGAACATGATCGTCGCCCAGCGTAACTACCAGTCAAACGCCCAGACCATCAAAACCCAGGACCAGATCCTCAACACCCTGGTTAACCTCCGCTAAGTGGCTGACGGGATAGCTTAATGGATCACGCAATATATACCGCGATGGGCGCGGCAAGTCAGACGCTCAATCAGCAGGCGGTCACCGCCAGCAACCTGGCGAACGCCTCAACGCCGGGCTTCCGCGCGCAGCTTAATGCGCTGCGTGCCGTACCGGTGGAGGGCCTCTCGCTGCCGACCCGTACGCTGGTGGCGGCCTCAACGCCGGGTGCAGACATGACGCCGGGCCAGATGGATTACACCTCGCGTCCGCTGGACGTGGCGCTGCAGCAGGACGGCTGGCTGGCCGTTCAGACCGCAGACGGCACCGAAGGCTATACCCGCAACGGTAATATCCAAGTGGATGCCACCGGCCAGCTGACCATTCAGGGTCATCCGGTCATTGGCGAAGCCGGGCCGATCGCCGTGCCGGAAGGATCGCAGGTCACCATCGCCGCCGACGGTACTATCTCGGCGCTTAACCCGGGCGATCCGGCAAATACGATAGCCCCGGTGGGCCGTCTGAAGCTGGTGAAGGCCGACGGTAACGAAGTGCAGCGCGGTGATGACGGGATGTTCCGTTTGACCCAGGCGGCGCAAGCCACCCGTGGCGCGACTCTGCAGGCCGATCCCACTATTCGCGTGATGTCTGGCGTGCTGGAAGGCAGTAACGTCAAGCCGGTTGAAGCCATGACCGACATGATCGCCAGCGCGCGCCGTTTTGAAATGCAAATGAAGGTTATCAGCAGCGTGGATGAGAACGCGAGCAAAGCTAACCAACTGCTGGCAATGAGTTAACAGGACTTCTTATGATCAGTTCTTTATGGATCGCAAAAACGGGTCTGGACGCGCAGCAAACCAATATGGACGTTATCGCCAACAACCTGGCGAACGTCAGCACCAATGGTTTTAAGCGCCAGCGCGCCGTTTTTGAAGATCTGCTTTATCAAACCATCCGCCAGCCGGGTGCGCAGTCGTCTGAACAGACCACGCTGCCGTCCGGTTTGCAGATTGGTACCGGCGTACGCCCGGTAGCGACCGAACGTCTGCACAGCCAGGGTAACCTGTCCCAGACCAACAACAGCAAAGACGTGGCCATCAAGGGGCAGGGGTTCTTCCAGGTGCAGCTGCCTGACGGTACTTCTGCTTATACCCGCGACGGCTCGTTCCAGGTGGATCAGAACGGCCAGCTGGTGACCGCAGGCGGTTTTCAGGTGCAGCCGGCCATCACCATTCCGGCTAACGCCCTGAGCATCACCATCGGGCGTGACGGCGTGGTCAGCGTGACCCAGCAGGGCCAGGCCGCGCCGGTGCAGGTCGGGCAGCTGAACCTCACCACCTTTATGAACGACACCGGGCTGGAAAGCATCGGTGAGAACCTGTACACCGAAACCCAGTCCTCAGGCGCGCCGAACGAGAGCACGCCGGGGCTGAACGGTTCAGGTCTGCTGTACCAGGGGTATGTCGAAACCTCTAACGTTAACGTCGCGGAAGAGCTGGTGAACATGATCCAGGTTCAGCGTGCGTATGAAATTAACAGTAAAGCAGTGTCGACGACCGACCAGATGCTGCAAAAACTGACGCAACTCTAAGGCGTAGTCCGGTGCGGTAATCGCCGCACCGGCTCCCTGTTTTCGAAGATGAAGGCCATGCAAAAACACGCGGCGAATCGTTATCCGATAGTGACACTTCTGGCCGTGACCCTCAGCGGTTGCGCCTGGATCCCGTCTAAACCTCTGGTGCAGGGTGCGACTACCGCCCAACCCGTTCCCGGCCCCTCGCCGGTCGTTAACGGCTCAATTTTCCAGACCGCGCAGCCGATCAACTACGGTTATCAGCCGCTGTTTGAAGATCGTCGTCCGCGTAACGTGGGTGACACCCTGACCATCGTATTGCAGGAGAACGTCAGTGCGAGCAAGAGCTCCTCGGCGAACGCCAGCCGCGATGGCAAAACGAATTTCGGCTTTGACACCGTGCCGCGCTATCTCTCCGGCCTGTTTGGCAACGAGCGCGCTGACGTTGAGGCCTCTGGCGGCAACTCCTTCAATGGCAAGGGTGGCGCCAACGCCAGCAACACCTTTAGCGGCACCCTGACGGTGACGGTGGATCAGGTGCTGGTCAACGGCAACCTGCACGTGGTGGGTGAAAAACAGATCGCCATCAACCAGGGCACTGAGTTTATTCGGTTCTCCGGTGTGGTTAACCCGCGCACCATCAGCGGCACCAACACCGTACCCTCCACCCAGGTGGCGGATGCACGCATTGAGTATGTCGGCAACGGCTATATCAACGAAGCGCAGAATATGGGCTGGCTGCAGCGCTTCTTCCTTAACTTATCGCCGATGTAAGCGAGGTGACTATGTTTAAATTCCTCTTTGGCATCGCGCTGGCGCTGGTGGCAACCTGTACCCAGGCCGACCGTATTCGCGATCTCACAAGCGTACAGGGCGTACGAGAAAACTCCCTTATCGGCTATGGCCTGGTAGTGGGGCTGGACGGTACCGGTGACCAGACCACCCAGACGCCGTTCACTACCCAGAGTCTGAACAACATGCTCTCCCAGCTCGGTATTACCGTACCGACGGGCACCAACATGCAGCTTAAAAACGTGGCGGCGGTGATGGTGACCGCCTCCTTCCCGGCCTTTGCGCGCCAGGGGCAGACCATCGACGTGGTGGTCTCCTCCATGGGTAACGCCAAAAGCCTGCGCGGCGGCACCCTGTTAATGACCCCGCTGAAAGGGGTGGACAGCCAGGTTTATGCGCTGGCGCAGGGGAACATTCTGGTAGGGGGCGCAGGCGCCTCGGCCGGTGGCAGCAGCGTGCAGGTGAACCAGCTTAACGGCGGGCGTATTACCAACGGCGCCATTATCGAACGCGAACTGCCTACCCAGTTTGGCGCGGGTAACACCATTAACCTGCAGCTGAACAGTGAAGATTTCACCATGGCGCAGCAGATTGCCGACACCATTAACCGCAGCCGCGGATATGGCAGCGCAACGGCCCTCGATGCCCGTACCGTGCAGATCCGCACCTCAAGCGGCAGCAGCAACCAGGTGCGTATGCTGGCCGATATCCAGAATATGGAAGTGAACGTGCCGCTGCAGGATGCCAAAGTAATTATCAACTCCCGCACCGGCTCGGTGGTAATGAACCGTGAAGTGACGCTGGACAGCTGCGCCGTGGCCCAGGGCAACCTGTCGGTTACCGTGAATCGTCAGGCGAACGTCAGCCAGCCGGATACGCCGTTTGGCGGCGGACAGACGGTGGTCACGCCGCAGACGCAGATTGACCTGCGCCAGAGTGGGGGATCGCTGCAGAGCGTACGTTCCAGCGCCAACCTTAACAACGTAGTGCGCGCGCTTAACGCGCTGGGGGCAACGCCGATGGAGCTGATGTCTATTCTGCAATCCATGCAGACCGCAGGCTGCCTGCGTGCCAAAGTGGAAATCATCTAATGCTGGGCGATAGCAAACTGATGGCAAGCGCGGCATGGGATGCGCAGTCGCTTAACGAACTGAAAACCAGCGCGGGAAAAGATCCCTCGGCGAACCTTCGCCCCGTAGCCCGCCAGGTGGAAGGGATGTTTGTGCAGATGATGCTGAAAAGCATGCGTGAATCCCTGCCGAAGGACGGCATCTTCAGCAGCGACTCCACGCGGCTCTATACCAGCATGTATGACCAGCAGATTGCCCAGCAGATGACCGCCGGCAAGGGGCTTGGCCTTGCCGATATGATCGTCAAGCAGATGGAGGCGGCCCAGGGTGTGAAGCCGGAGGATCAGCCGCAGCAGGTGCCGATGAAGTTCGACCTGCAAACGGTGACCAGTTATCAGAACCAGGCCCTCACCCAGATGGTGCGCAAAGCGATGCCAAAAACCCCGGAAAGCAGCGACGAGCCGCTCTCCGGCGACAGCAAAGATTTCCTGGCCCAGCTCTCTCTGCCAGCCCGTCTGGCGAGCGAGCAGAGTGGGGTACCGCACCACCTGATTCTGGCGCAGGCCGCGCTGGAGTCCGGCTGGGGCCAGCGGCAGATCCGCCGGGAGAACGGCGAGCCGAGCTTCAACATCTTTGGCGTGAAGGCGTCCGGCAGCTGGAAGGGACCAACCACCGAGATCACCACCACCGAATTTGAAAACGGTGAGGCGAAGAAGGTGAAGGCGAAGTTCCGCGTTTACAGCTCGTATCTTGAAGCGCTCTCCGACTACGTGGGGCTGCTGACCCGCAACCCGCGCTATGCGGGAGTCACCCAGGCCGCCACCGCGGAGCAGGGTGCCCAGGCGTTGCAAAGCGCCGGTTACGCTACCGATCCGAACTACGCCCGTAAGCTGACCAGCATGATCCAGCAGCTAAAAGCGATGGGTGAAAAAGTCAGCAAAGCCTATAGCACCGATCTCGAAAAACTGTTCTGAAAGTTCTCAAGTCCTGATGGTGACTGCCGATAATCATCATCAGGACTCGTGTCTGAAAGTGTAAAAGGAACCCCCATGTCCAGTTTGATTAACAGCGCCATGAGTGGCCTCGGTGCTGCCCAGGCCGCGCTGAATACCGTCAGTAATAATATCTCCAGCTACAATGTGGCAGGTTATACCCGCCAGACTACGGTACTGGGTGCCTCGAACAGCACGCTGACTGGTGGCGGCTGGGTCGGAAATGGCGTCTATGTCTCCGGGGTGCAGCGTGAATATGATGCGTTCATCACCAACCAGCTGCGTGCGGCCCAGACCGAGAGCAGCGGGCTGACCACGCGTTATCAGCAAATGTCGAAAATTGACGACGTCCTCTCTGATACCACCCACTCCCTCTCGGCCACGCTGCAGGATTTCTTTACCAGCCTGCAAACCCTGGTCAGCAACGCCGAAGATCCGGCGGCTCGCCAGACCGTGCTGGGTAAGGCCGATGGCCTGGTAAACCAGTTTAAAGTCAACGATCAGTATCTGCGCGACCAGGAAAAGCAGGTTAATACTGCTATTACCACTACCGTCGATCAGGTCAACAACTACGCTAAACAGATTGCTAACCTCAACGATCAGATCTCACGTCTGACCGGCGTCGGAGCGGGCTCCTCGCCAAACAATCTGCTGGACCAGCGCGATCAGCTGGTAAGCGAACTGAACCAGCTTGTGGGCGTTGAAGTGGCGGTCCAGGACAGCGGAACCTACAACATCTCTATCGCCAACGGCTATTCGTTAGTGCAGGGCAGCACCGCCAACCAGCTGGCGGCCGTGCAGTCCAGCGCCGATCCGGCCCGCGTGGCGGTAGCCTTTGTCGATAAGGCCTCCGGCAACGTTGAGATCCCGGAAAAGCAGCTTACCTCCGGTTCGCTGGGCGGGCTGTTGACCTTCCGCGCTCAGGATCTCGATAAAGCGCGTAATACGCTCAACCAGCTGGCGCTCTCCTTTGCCGATGCGATGAACAAACAGCATATGCAGGGCTTTGATGCCAACGGCGATCAGGGTGAGGCGCTGTTCAGCATCGGCTCGCCTGCGGTGACCAGCAACAGCAAAAATAGCGGCGCGGCATCGGTGACGGCGACCATCGCTGACAGCAGCAAAGTGCAGGCCACCGACTATAAGCTGGAAAAAACCGCCAGTGGCTGGACCGTTACCCGCCTGGCAGATAAAACCAGCTTCAGCGTGACCCCGGATGCTACCACCGGCGATGTGACCTTTGACGGCCTTACCGTCAATATCAACAACGCCGCGGGCGCTAACGTTAATGACAGCTTTGTGGTCAAACCGGTGGTGGATGCCATCGTGAATATGGATCTGCTTATCTCCGACGAGTCTAAGCTGGCGATGGCCTCGGCGAGCAACGGCGGCGAAAGCGACAACCGTAACGGCCAGGCCCTGCTCAATCTGCAAAACAGTAAAGCGGTGGGCGGCAATAAGACCTTTAACGATGCCTACGCGTCGCTGGTCAGTACCGTTGGCAGCACCACCGCGTCGCTGAAAAGCAGCAGCGAAACGAAAGATAACGTTGTGACCCAGCTTACCAAACAACAGCAGTCCATCTCCGGGGTTAACCTCGATGAAGAGTATGGCAACCTGCAGCGTTATCAGCAGTATTACCTGGCGAACGCGCAGGTACTGCAAACCGCCAGCACGCTCTTTGATGCGTTAATCAATATTCGCTAAGGACGAGGGAAGATATGCGTATTAGCACCCAGATGATGTACCAGCAGCAGATGCAGGGCATCACCAACTCCCAGAGCAAATGGCTGGGCTATGGCGAACAGATGACTACCGGCCTGCGCGTTAACCGTCCGTCCGACGATCCTATTGCCGCCTCCCAGGCGGTGGTGTTGTCGCAGGCGCAGGCGCAGAACAGCCAGTTTGATCTGGCACGCACCTTTGCCACGACCAAAGTATCGCTGGAAGAGAGCGTGCTGGGGCAGGTGACCACCACGCTGCAGGGCGCGCTGGAAAAGATCGTCAATGCCGGTAACGGCACCTTAAGCGATGACGACCGTGCCTCGCTGGGCACCGATCTGCAGGGGATCCGCGACCAGCTGATGAACCTGGCGAACAGCACCGACGGTAACGGGCGCTATATCTTTGCCGGTTATAACACCGAAGCGCCGGCCTTTGACGACGCCACCGGAACCTACCAGGGCGGCAATACGGCGATCACCCAGCAGGTTGACGCCGCGCGCACCATGCAGGTCAGCCATACCGGTAACGATGTTTTCGCTAAATTCACCAGCAACGCGGTGAAAGAGCCGGATGGTTCTACCGGTGAGGCGAACCTCTTTAAAATTCTGGATACGGCTATTGCCGCGCTGAACGATCCGATTGGCGATGATTCCGCTAAAGCCGCGGCCTTCCAGGAGAGCGTCGATGTGGCTAACCGCGGCCTGCGCAACTCGCTGGATAACGTTCTGACCGTGCGCGCCGAGCTGGGTACACGCCTGAACGAGCTGGATAAGCTGGATTCGCTGGGTGCCGATCGTACTCTCGCCCAGACCCAGCAGATGAGCGATCTGGTGGACGTTGACTGGAACGCGGCCATCTCCTCTTACACCATGCAGCAGGCGGCACTGCAGGCTTCTTATAAAGCCTTCAGCGACATGCAGGGCATGTCGCTGTTCCAGCTGAACCGATAAGTTTTTCACCTTTAGAGTATGGCTTGAAACTGGTCATACTTTGTCTGCCCAACCCGTTAACCCGGGCTGGGCTTTTTTTTAGCGCTGCTCAACGGCGGCCGCTACCCGGCTGGAACCTTCTGTAAGACGAATCACCAGCGCAATGGCGCCCGTAACAGTGGCCAGAGCCACCACCCCTGGCCAGCCGGCCAGCGCGTACATTTTACTTCCCAGCGCTGAGCCCAGCGCCATCCCGATAAATATGACGGTAAAGAGCAGGGCGTTCAGGCGACCACGCGCCTGAGGTTCAAGGCCGTATACCAGATTCTGGTGAGCCACCAGGCTGGATTGCAGCCCGAGGTCAAAGCCTACGGCGGAGATGGCAATCAGGATCAGCTGGCCCTCCACGCCAAAGGCGGGCATCAGGAACATCAGGGCGAAGGAGATTGTCACCAGCCCGGCGCCCAGCTGGGTGACTTTACCGGCGCCCAGTTTGTCGGCCAGCCCACCCGCCAGCGGCGCGGCCAGGGCGCCCGCTGCGCCAGCAATACCGAATCCGCCCGCCACTGCGCTCCCCAGGTGATAGCGCTCCAGCAGCATAACGGCAAGCGTAGACCAGAAGGCGCTGAAGGCGATAGAGAGGAAGCCCTGGGCCAGCGCCGCCCGGCGCAGGGCCGGATAGCGACGCCACAGGTGTTCCATAGAGCGCATCAGCGCCGGATAGCTCAGGGTAGTATGGACGCTAAAGCGCGGGATAATGACCCAGATCGCCACGCCGATGGCGGCGATACTGATGGCCGCCAGCTGGTACATCACACGCCAGCCAAAGGCCTCGCCCACCACGCCGCTGATGGTCCTTGAGAGCAGGATCCCGAGCAGCAGGCCGGTCATCACCGTGCCCACGGTTTTGCCCTGTTTGCCTTCAGGGGCGAGGATCGCCGCTGCCGGGACAATATCCTGCGCCATGGTGGCCGCCATACCAATCAGCAGACTGACAACCAGCAGCGAGTGCAGTTCGGTGACCAGGCTACAGCCAAGCAGCACCAGCGCCAGGGCGGTACTCTTAATCAGGATCAGGGTACGGCGATCGTGACGGTCGCCCAGCGGCAGCAGAAACAGAATGCCGAGCGCATAGCCTGCCTGGGTGAGGGTGGGGACCATCCCCATGCCCTCCACGCCGAGGCGCAGGTCGCGCCCCATCAGGGGCAGCAGCGGCTGGGCATAGTAAATGGCGGCAACGCTAAAACCGGCGGCGATAGCGAGAAGAAAAATCACCCAGCGGCTCACGGCGCTGGCAGGTGTTGTTGTATTCATCAGGGATACCTCATTCAGGGTGTGGGGCTATTCTTGCGTACCTCACCTTGCGGCGGTAGCCAGCGCGGTGGTAAAACATTTATACGTACAACGTATAAAAAGGCGCTTTATGCAGCGTTCAGATCGTATAGACAGGATGGAGCTGATGCGCACCTTTGTGCGCATCGTGGAGGCCGGCTCGCTCACGGCTGCGGCTACGCAACTTAATACCACCCAGGCGACGGTCAGCAGGCGCTTACAGACCCTGGAGTCGCTGCTCGGGGTACGCCTGATCCTGCGCACCACCCACGCCATGAAGCTGACCGATGACGGGGAGCGCTGCTACCAGCATGCGGGAAGGGTAATTGACAGCTGGCTGGCGCTGGAAGATGAAATGGGCCATGCGGAAGATGAACCTGTGGGGGTGCTGCGCGTGCGGGCTCCCCACGCCTTTGGCCAGGAACAGCTACTGGAGCCCCTGACCCAATTTCTGACGCGCTATCCGCGACTGACCGTGGAGTGGATGCTGAACGACAGATCGGCAGATTTTATGAGCGATAACATCGACTGCGCCATTCGGGTGGGGGCGGAGATCGATCCCGCCACGGTGTCGGTGCTGCTGGCGGAAGTGCCGCGCTGCATTGTGGCCTCCCCGGAGCTGCTCTCCCGCTTTGACCCGGTGCAGCGGCCTGAGGAGCTGAGCGCGCTGCCCTGGGTGGCGCTGAACACCTTTTATCGCCAGCATATTGAGCTGTTTAACGGTGAGTTTTCGCAACCGCTGCGCGTACCCATTTCGCCGCGCCTGAGCACCGACAGCCTGTACGTGGCGCGTAAAAGCGCGCTGACCGGCCTTGGGGCGGCGGTGGTCTCAAGTTGGACGGTGGAGGAGGATATTCGCGCAGGCAGGCTGGTCGCGCTGCTACCCGAGTGGCAGCCGGCGGCCCTGCCTGTACATCTGGTCTATCCCTGGTCGCGCTACTATCCGGCGCGTTTACGCCGTTTTCTGGAGATGATGCGCGAGGTAATGCCAGCGATTGCCGGCATGCGCCTGCCGGTTAAGCACAAATAAAAAAGCCGACCCTAAGGTCGGCTTGTTCAAGCGGTGATATTACTCAGCAGGCTGCGGACGGGTAGCAGGCGCGGTGGCCTGATGCGTTGCACTGTGCCCACCGGCAGCCCCTTTACCTTCGAAATCGAAGGCCGGGCGAACCCAGTCGCTGTGGCGCGGCGCTTCCGGCACATAGTCAGGTGCAGGTGCACGCGTCATCGGCGCGGTAGCATAATGCGGTGCCTTCACCTCTGCTGCAGGTACAGCCTTCACTTCCGGCACGGCTTCAGCAGCTGCGGCCTTCACTTCAGTTTCAGCTTTCACTTCAGCTTCAGGTTCTGCTTTCACCTCAGGTTCGGCCTGAACTTCAGGTTCAGCCTTCACTTCAGGTACAGCTTCAACTTCAATTTCAACTTCCGGCTCAACTGCAACTTCAGGTTCAGCGACCGGCGCCAGAACAGCAGGCTCCTGCGCGGTTTCAGCGACGGCTGGCTCAGCGGCGACAACTTCGTCGATCACCTCTTCAGCAACCGCGACATCTTCATCAGCAATAATCTGCGGCTGTTCATCAACAGGCGTAGCGATCGCTTCCGGATGCGTGGTCTCTGGCAGGGCGGTCTGCGGCTCAACGGCGGCTGCAACTTCGGTAATCACTTCAGGCGCGACGGCAGCAGGTTCAACGGCGATAGCCTGCTCTTCAATCTGCGGCTCCTGGTCCTGAGGACGTGCAACCGGATAGCGGATCCAGGCTTTACCGGAAGCCATCTCCGGTGACGCACAGGCAATGGCCAGCGGCATCGGTGACTGCAGCGGGTAACGCTCATCACGATAGCGACGGCGACGCTGGCCGCTGACGCGCAGATGGCGCGGCGAACGACGGGAGCGGCGCGGCATGCTGCCGTTGTCGCGAGCTTCAACGTTGTCTTCCTGCTCCTGCACGTTATTCACTACGGCAGGCAGGTCAACTTTAGCCAGCTCGGTGCTCTGAGCAGGGGCATCCTGTGTTTCAACTGGTTCAATCGCTTCGATAGCAGCGGCTTCATCAGCCTGAGACTGAATACGCACTTTCTGGCTCAGCTGGCGCGGTTTACGGCGCGGCATCACCTGAACGCGTTCTTCCTGCTCGGTTTCCACCTCTGGCAGCGACTCTTCGCGGTTCAGCACTTTAACTTCTTGCTGAGCCTGACGCTTGTCATCGTTACGACGACGGTTGCGCTCGCGGCGCGGCTGCTGCTGTTCGTCGCGGTTACGGGTTTTTTCCGTTTCCACGCCGGACGGCTGGCGGCTTTCGCGCTCTTCCACATTCTGCTGCGGCTTCTCGCGACGGTTACGACGGTTCTCGTCACGACCTTCACGGCTCTCGCGACCTTCGCTGTTTTCAGCACGGTTATCGCGACGCTCGTTACGCTCGTTGCGGTCACCACGTTCGTTACGGTCACCACGCTCGCTGCGTTCATTACGATCGCGGCGGTTGCTCTGACGTTTACGACGCTCCTGTGAACGCTCCTGTTTTTCTTCTTTCTTCTCAACCTTCGGCTGTTCTGGCTGCGGCTCTTCGCCGGCAAACATCTTCTTCAGCGCGGCAAAGAAGCGGCTCAGCAGACCCGGTTCAGCAGCGGTCTGCGGTGCTTCAGCGGCGGCAGCTTTCTTCGCAGCAGGTGCGACAGGCGCGGCTTCTTGCGCAGGTGCCGGCGGTGCTTCAGGCATCACGAAGGCGGCGAGGGCTGGCTGCTCAGGCAGTTTACGCTCGGCATGCTCCTCTTCCGACGGCAGCGCCATCGCTTCCTCATGCAGTTTTGGCAGCATGTAGCTCAGGGTGGAGGTCTCTTCGCCTTTGCGCACGCGCAGGACAGAGTAGTGCGGGGTCTGCATCTGATCGTTTGGCACGATCACGCAGCGCACGCCGCCCAGACGGGTCTCAATGGCGCTTACCGCAGCACGTTTTTCGTTCAGCAGGTAAGAGGCAATCGGCACCGGGACGATGGCGTGAACTTCTTTGGTATTCTCTTTCAGCGCTTCTTCTTCAATCAGACGCAGAATAGAGAGGGAGAGCGACTCGTTGTCACGCACGGTGCCGGTGCCGCTACAGCGTGGGCAGACGTGATGGCTGGACTCGCCCAGAGACGGGCTAAGACGCTGACGGGACATCTCCAGCAGACCAAAGCGGGAAATATGGCTGATCTGGATACGTGCGCGGTCCTGACGAACGGCTTCGCGCAGGCGGTTTTCTACCGCGCGCTGGTGGCGCACCGGCGTCATATCGATAAAGTCGATAACGATCAGGCCGCCAAGGTCGCGCAGGCGCAGCTGACGGGCAATCTCATCCGCCGCTTCCAGGTTGGTGTTAAACGCCGTCTCTTCGATATCGCCGCCGCGGGTTGCTCGCGCGGAGTTGATGTCGATAGCGGTCAGCGCTTCGGTGGTGTCGATAACGATAGAACCGCCGGACGGGAGACGCACTTCACGCTGGAAGGCAGACTCGATTTGCGATTCGATCTGATAGTGGCTGAACAGCGGGATCTCACCGGTGTAGAGCTTAATTTTACTGGTGAAATCCGGACGGCCCAGCGCGGCGATATGCTGGCGAGCCAGCTCAAGCACTTTCGGGTTATCGATAAGGATCTCGCCGATATCCTGACGCAGATAGTCGCGGAAGGCGCGAACGATAACGTTGCTCTCCTGATGGATCAGGAAGGGGGCTGCGCGGCTGTCGGCGGCTTTTTTGATGGCTTCCCAGTGTTTCAGGCGGAAGCTTAAATCCCACTGCAGCGCTTCGGCAGATTTGCCTACGCCCGCGGTGCGCACGATCAGACCCATGCCATCCGGCAGCTCAAGGCTTGCCAGCGCTTCTTTCAGCTCGGTGCGGTCGTCACCTTCGATGCGGCGAGAGATACCACCGGCACGAGGATTGTTCGGCATCAGCACCAGATAGCTGCCCGCCAGGCTGATAAAGGTGGTGAGGGCAGCGCCTTTGTTGCCGCGCTCTTCTTTATCGATCTGGACAATAACTTCCTGGCCTTCACGCAGAACGTCTTTAATGTTCGGGCGACCATGGGCGTTATAGTTGGATGGGAAATATTCGCGGGCGATTTCTTTTAGCGGGAGGAAGCCATGACGCTCGGCACCATAATCAACAAATGCGGCTTCAAGGCTGGGTTCGATGCGGGTGATTTTACCTTTGTAGATGTTCGCTTTTTTCTGTTCGTGGCCCGGACTTTCGATATCCAGATCGTACAGACGCTGCCCATCAACAAGGGCGACACGCAACTCTTCTTGCTGAGTTGCGTTGATTAACATTCTTTTCATCGTAACTTACTCATTATTCTTACATTGACGACTAAGCTGCGGGCAAGGTGACGCTTTCCGGGGTATGAACCGATGGCCTCGTGTCTGTTCACGTCGCCAACCTCACGGTTGTCGCTCGTTTAAGAGGCGCAAAGTGTCGGTTGCCTGTATTTCATACGGAAAAACAGCGCAATTATCAGGGGAACAGCCTGGGTAAAACTCTCCAGAGAAGATTCCATTTACCGGTAAGTACTGCAACCCGCAGCCCGCTAACTGTCTGAAAGATCAATACGTCTTACGCCATTGCTGCGTAGATGATCGGTCAGACAAAATTGGTCATTCCGTCGTTATCCTGACAAAAACCGGATTTAACGCGGAAAACGAATTCATTATTCCATTGCTTCCAGGGTTATAGCAAGATGACTTTTACCATTTATCACCCGGTTACTCACAGTTTCTTCACTTCATCGGAATGATTGGTTTAATAACCATCAAATCGATTGCGTAGATGAAACCGTTATCGGGCAGAGGTAAATATAAGCACAGAAAAATGAGTGGCGCTAATGGCTGTCGATAATTAGAATCGCCCACCATGAAAACAGAGACTCCATCAGTAAAAATGGTTGCTATCGCGGAAGACGACGCGGGGCAACGTATCGATAACTTTTTGCGCACGCAGCTAAAGGGCGTGCCAAAGAGCATGATCTACCGCATCCTGCGTAAAGGTGAAGTGCGGGTTAATAAGAAGCGCGTTAAACCTGAATACAAACTTGAAGCGGGAGATGAAGTACGTATCCCGCCGGTGCGTGTTGCGGAGCGTGAAGAAGAGGTTGTGTCCCCGCATCTCAATAAAGTCGCGGCGCTGGCCGATGTGATTTTATATGAAGACGATCATATCCTGGTGTTGAATAAGCCTTCAGGTACCGCGGTTCACGGCGGCAGCGGTCTGAGCTTCGGCGTGATTGAAGGGCTGCGTGCTCTGCGTCCTGAAGCGCGTTTCCTGGAACTGGTACACCGTCTCGATCGCGATACCTCAGGGGTGCTGCTGGTGGCCAAGAAGCGTTCTGCCCTGCGCTCCCTTCATGAGCAGCTGCGTGAAAAGGGGATGCAGAAAGATTATCTGGCGCTGGTGCGCGGCCAGTGGCAGTCCCATGTCAAAGTGGTGCAGGCGCCGCTGTTGAAAAATATTCTGCAGAGCGGCGAGCGTATTGTGCGTGTGAATCAGGAAGGTAAACCTTCTGAAACCCGCTTCAAGGTTGAAGAGCGTTATGAATTTGCCACCCTGGTGCGCTGTAGCCCGGTGACCGGGCGCACCCATCAGATTCGCGTTCACACGCAGCACGCCGGCCATCCTATCGCCTTTGATGACCGCTATGGGGATCGTGAGTTTGATAAGCAGCTGGCAGGAACCGGACTCTCGCGTCTGTTCCTGCATGCGGCGGCGCTGAAATTTACCCATCCGAATACGGGTGAGGTGATGCGTGTCGAAGCGCCTCTGGACGATCAGCTTAAACGCTGCCTGAAGGTGTTACGAAACGCCACCTGATGAAAAACCGGCCCTGAGCCGGTTTTTTTTACGCCAGCAGCGGGTTGTACTCTTCCCGACGAAGCATCTGGCACAGGGCAATAAGCGGCAGGCCGATCAGGGTGTTAGGATCGCGCCCCTCCAGCCTTTCGAAGAGCGCAATGCCTAACCCTTCGCTTTTAAAACTGCCTGCGCAGCTCAGCGGGCGCTCTTTACGTACGTAGTCATCGATCTCCTGCTCGCTGAGATGACGGAAATGGACGTCAAAAGGCTCGCACTCGGTCTGCAGGTGCCCCGTGGCGGAGTTGTAAAGCGCCAGTCCGGTATAGAAGGTCACCACATTGCCGCGCGCTTTCAGCAACTGCTGGCGGGCGTTCTCTTCGGTATGGGGTTTGCCAGCAATGGCGCCATCCAGGACACAAACCTGATCGGAACCTATAATCAGATGGTCGGGATAACGCGCGGCAAGGTTCTGAGCCTTTTCCTGCGCCAGACGCAGGACCAGGTGGCGCGGCGATTCTCCCGGGCGGGGCGTTTCATCAATCCCCGGCGCAGCACATTCAAAGGGCACACCGAGCTTCTCAAGCAGCGCACGACGCCAGGGGGAAGTGGAGGCAAGAATGAGATTTGGCATATTTTTATCACCAGATATAGCGTATCGATGCCAGCCATTTTAAACTACGGGCCGCAATGTGTGCGAATAAATGGCAAAAGGCAGCCTGAGGTTGCCTTTTTCTTTGACTCTATGACGTTACAAAGTTAATATGCGCGCCCTATGCAAAAGGTAAAATTACCCCTGACTCTTGATCCGGTCCGTACGGCTCAGAAACGCCTTGATTACGAGGGTATTTATACTCCCGATCAGGCTGAACGTATCGCCGAATCCGTAGTCAGTGTGGACAGCGATGTAGAATGCTCCATGTCGTTCGCTATCGATAACCAGCGCCTTGCCGTTTTAACCGGTGATGCAAAGGTGACGGTAACGCTCGAATGTCAGCGTTGCGGGAAACCGTTCGTACAGCATGTTCACACAACGTATTGTTTTAGTCCGGTTCGTTCTGACGAACAGGCTGAAGCACTCCCGGAAGCGTATGAGCCGATTGAGGTTAACGAATTCGGTGAAATCGATCTGCTGGCGCTGGTTGAAGATGAAATCATCCTCGCCTTGCCAGTAGTTCCGGTGCATGATTCTGAACACTGTGAAGTGTCCGAGGCGGACATGGTCTTTGGGGAACTGCCTGATGAAGCGCAAAAACCAAACCCATTTGCCGTATTAGCCAGTTTAAAGCGTAAGTAATTAAGGAGTAAGGTCCATGGCCGTACAACAGAATAAACCAACCCGTTCCAAACGTGGCATGCGTCGTTCCCATGACGCGCTGACCGCAGTTACCAGCCTGTCTGTAGACAAGACTTCTGGTGAGAA
>Ga0153917_1000200_pt1 | contig 51482 bp, 49 predicted proteins | sample TSFL001MetaG_FD_104695 | JGI IMG/M metagenome (GOLD analysis project Ga0153917, IMG submission 104695) | Attine ant fungus gardens microbial communities from Florida, USA - TSFL001 MetaG | ecosystem: Host-associated > Fungi > Mycelium > Unclassified | place: USA: Florida, Paynes Creek Historic...
GAAGGCTCCGGGGTGTCCGTGGGACCGGTGGACTCGGTCGGGGTGGCCGTCTCCGAAGGCTCCGGGGTGTCCGTGGGACCGGTGGACTCGGTCGGGGTGGCCGTCTCCGAAGGCTCCGGGGTGGTCTTTTCGTAGGTGTTGGTCACCTTGAGCGCGGAGCCTTCATTTTCGAGGATCTTCTTGGGCTCAGAAATCTGAACCGATGAAGCTCCATGAGAATCGGGTTCCGTCACAGCGCAGGTAGCTCCAACTGGGGCTTGGATTTCCTTCGGGGCGCCAGCGGTCACGCCAACTGTGCGGGGGAAACCGGGCTCGGAAGTTCCATCCAGGGTGCAGTCAACGACGAAGTCGAAGCTAATACCTTCGCCTTGGTCAGTGTCGCCTGCGAGTTCTTTGGTCAAGGTCAGCGAAGAAGCAGCATAGACGTTGGTGACGTTCAATGCGGGAACTTCGCCCTTTGCGGGGACCGTCACCGGATCAGAAATCGTGGTGTGAGTTGCGCCGCGCGAATCCTTCTCTTCCACGGAGCAAGTGGAGCCCACGAGCGCTGAGACCGAAGAATCGGTTCCCGGGCGGACTTCGAGGTCCTGGGGGAACCCGCCCAAGCTCTTCCCGTCTACCGCACAGTCCACAGTGAGAGTGAAGGGAGCCTTCCCCGCCACATTCAGCGGATCTTCGAGGGTCTTCGTCACCGGTACTTCTCTAGACGTGTACCTATTGGTGACGGTGAGCGAAAAGGTGTCGCTGGCGGCACGAGTGACGTTCATCGGGGTATCCGCTGAGACGTCAGCGCCGTGCCCGTCCACAAAACCAGTGGAGCTGGCGTGCTGAGGGTCAGCCTCGGTAGCGAAGCAAGTGGAGTTGGTGGAGGGGAAGACGTTCTTAGTTTCCCCGGCTTTCAGGGTGAGGTCTTCCTCCAACGCAGTGTCGTCGCCGGCAGTGCAGCTAACGTGCACGGTGTACTCGGCGTTGGGGTCCACAGCTGTGCCTTCGACAGCCTTCTTGACCGCCAGAATCCTGTGCCCCTTGGCATCGCCGGGGTAGGCGATACGACCATCGGCGCTTTGGCTCTCATCAGGCCCTGCCGTCCAAGTGATGTGGTTCGTCCAACCTTGTTCGGATGCAGTGAAGTCCGTGACGATGGTTCGGTAGGTGAGCAAGCCATAGTAGACCTTGTGTCGTCCGGGAGTGACGGTCTCATCTGGCGCCGGTAGCACCCGATCCGCAGTAGCCGTGAACCCTGAGTCGGAGCAAGAGCTCATGGGCACCTGGTATTCACTGGTCCAGCCGCCGCTGCCATCGTGCTCGTCGTAGTAACGCACCGCAGTGGTTCCCGAGTACTCGCAGTCCATCTTCTGACCGGGGCCAACGACGTCGGTGTAGGTGATGGGAGCGCCCGTGAAAGCTGGACTAGTGGTCGCCCAGGTAAGCACTCCCCGGCCCTGAGCATCCCAAGAGAAATCACCGTACTTCTTTGCCGAGTACCAACCGGCACCTGGGCCTGGGGTTTCACCGCCGGTCAGAGTGTCAGACACGGTAGGGTGCGCTGTGTCTGAGGTGTTCCAGACGTTTTCTTCGGTTGCACCGACAGTAAGGTCGCCCGTGTACGTGTAATCCATAGTCGCCGGGACGCTTCCGGAGGAGATCTCACCGAATTGATCGGACGGGACTACCCGCGTGATGGTAACGGTATGACCGTTAGCAACAAGGGTTGCCACTACGGTGCCGTCAATGAGCAGGTTGCTTCCCCCCACCACAGTGAGGTCATCCGGGGTAGTGAAGGTCAAAGTGTCGCCAGCATCGGAGCCGTTGGGAAAGGCCCAGCTCACCGCAGCCTTTCCACCACTGCCGTTGTAGACCACATCGGGGGAAAGAGAGAGGGAACCGGCGATACCGTTGGATTCAGGCGGAGCTGCCGCTGCAATCGGGGCGCCGGCGGCTATGACCAAGGCAAGTGCCCCGATCGCCCCCCCCCCCCCGCCAGACGTGCCACTAGTCGTCTAAACATCGCATTCCAATCAGTCGTGAGCATTGAGACGCAAAGCAGGCTCAGCCGGTCACCCTTCGTTCAACTACGTCTGCCTTGCACCTACAGAATACTCACTCCATTTTTTTCTGACAGTGTTACTGTTTTTGATGGTCAACTTTTCCGCAAGCCTCGCGACTGTTGCGACCCCAGGGGGTCGGCGCGGTTGGGTTCTGCGAGGCGGCGATATGCAAAGCACTGCGAAAGTGGGCTGTACCAATCGCGCTCGACACAGCCTGCGTTCTACCTGCGTTTTCGTACGCTGATAGAAAATATCTTGGGGCGCCCGAGCATCCTACAGGTCCCTAGTGTCTCGCGCCGTTGATTCGTTGGAGAAGTCGGCCGAGGGATTCGAGGATCTCGTCGGCGGTCTTGGTCCAGATGAAGGGCTTCGGGTTCTCGTTCCAGGCGGTGATCCAGTTGCGGAGGTCTTTTTCGAGGGCTTGCACGCTGCGGTGATCGGAGCGTTGGAGGAGTTCCCTCGTGACTTCGGCGAAGAGGCGTTCGACCTGGTTGATCCAGGAGGAGTACGTCGGGGTGACATGCATGTGGAACCGGGGATGCTCCTGAATCCACGCGGTCACGGTCGGGGACTTGTGCGCGCCGTAGTTATCGCACACCACGTGCACGTCCAGGTGATCGGAGACGTTCTGGTCGATCTTAGCCAGGAACTTCTTGAACTCGACCGCCCGGCACCGGCGGTGGGTGGAAGCGATCACGGTCCCATCGGCCACGTTCATTGCCGCGAACAGACTCGTCGTCCCGTGCCGGAAGTAGTCATGGGTGCGTTTCTCCGGCATACCCGGCGTCATCGCCGAACGCGGGCTGCGACCTCGACAGCGCCTGCACCTGGCTCTTTTCATCCACGGACAGCACCACGGCCGACTCTGGTGGGTCGAGGTAGAGACCGACGATGTCGTAGACCTTCTCCACGAACAACGGGTCGTTCGAGAGCTTGAACCCGTCGGTCAGATGCGGTTTCAGCCCGAACGTCTTCCAGATCCGCCCGATCGTCGAGGCCGACAACCCGGTGCGGTCGGCCATCTTCGCCCTCGACCAATGCGTCGCGTTCGCAGGCGTCGACTCCAGCGTGGCGACCACGACGTCTTAGACCTGCTCCGCGGTGATCGTCGCTGGCCGGCCCGGGCGAGGCTCATCACTGAGTCCGTCCAGGCGTGCTTGCACGAACCGGGAGCGCCACTTCGTCACCGTCTGAGCTGAGCAACCCACCAACGCGGCAACATCCTTGTTCGACATGCACTCCCCACACGCCAACACGATCCGCGAGCGCAACGCCAGCGCCTGCGATGAGCTACGACGACGAGTCCACCGCTCCAACTGATCCCGTTCCTCATCAGTCAAAAGCAGCTCAGCCTTAGGGCGTCCGGTTCTTGCCATACCCTATTCTACAACTTAACTTACGAATTAAAGACGCAGGACACTAGCAGGCGTCCCCCGCCGCGTGGCCGTTGCAGGTCCCGGCCGTACGCGGCCTGCCTCAGGACTCGGAGTTAAAGACGGACCTATGTCAGGGGCATGGCCTCAAAGAGATGCATGGCCAGGCACTCTTGCGCCTACCGGCCACGCGGAACGAACGACCAGACCAAGACACCCTGACCCAAACATTCAGCCAGTTTCTCGTCAGCGCGGCCTAAATCCGCGCGGGAATTCTTGACCGCGAAGTTCCTGCTGGCACTCGGGTCAACCGACTTCAAGAGGCTCCAGGCACGCGCCATCGCGCCCCGCGCGGCTGCCCAGGCAAGCAGAAGGGCCCGGCCGCACCAGCTCCGTTGATGGCGCGACCGGGCCATCCCGGTCCTTCTCAACGCGTCAGCGTCAGAGGCGCTCGATCACCGCCTGAGTGAACGCTTTGGTGCCCAGCTCGCCACCCAGGTCACCCGTGCGCGTGGCCGGGTTCTTCACCGCGTCCTCGATGGCGCGCCGGATGTCCGCCGCGGCGGAGTTCAGACGCTCGTCCTCAAACTTCACGGCCATCCACTCCAGCAGCATGGCCGTGGAGCCGATGAGGGAGGACGGGTTGGCCAGGTCCTTGCCCGCCAGCGTGGGCGCAGAACCGTGCTGGGCCTGCGCCACCGCGTGCTCCGTGCCCACGTTCAGGGACGCGGCCAGGCCGATGCTGCCGCTGATCTCCGTGGCCTCGTCGGAGAGGATGTCGCCGAACATATTGGTGGTGACCACCACGTCGTAGCGGTCCGCCTGGCGGATCAGCAGGGCCGCCATGGCGTCCACCAGTTGCTCCTCATACTCCACCTCGGGGAAGTCCTTGCGGACCTCACGCACGGCCTCGAGAAACAGGCCGTCGGAGATGCGCAGCACGTTGGCCTTGTGCACCGCGGTGAGCTTCTTGCCGCGCGTCTGGGCCAACTCGAAGGCGTACCGGGCGATGCGTTCCGAACCGGCGCGGGTCACCTTGCGCATGGCCATGGCCAGGTCCGGCGTGGGCATGAACTCGCCCGTACCGGCGTGCATGGTGCGGTCGGCGTAGAAGCCCTCCGTGTTCTCGCGCACGATCACCAGGTCCATGGTGCCAGGGACGCGGCCGGGCAGGCCCTCCACCGTCTTGGCCGGGCGCACGTTGGAGTACAGGTCCAGGCGCTTGCGCAAGGCGCCGGAGGGGTTGACGCCGCCCTCCGCCGCGGGCGGGTACTCGTTGTGGGAGACGGGGCCCAGGATCACGCCGTCCGCGTCACGCGCGCCCTCGAAGGAGGACTCCGGCATGGTGGTGCCCACGGAGTTCAGGGCCTCGAAGCCGATGGGCAGGCGCCGGGGTGCCCACGCGACGTCGTATGTGTCCAGAACAGCTTCCAGGACGGACAACGTGGCGTCCACGATCTCCGGCCCGATCCCGTCGCCGGGAAGAACGGCGATGTCCAGGGTCCCCCGCGCGCTCATGCGTTCTCCTTCAGGGTCTTCAGGCCGCCCACGTCGCCGGAGATCTCCGCCGTCTCCGCGATCCATTTCTTGCCGAGGACCAGGGCGATCACCAGCGTGACGGCCGCGAAGAACATGACGTAGAGGGCGAAGGTGGTGGGTTTACCGCTGATGGAGTTCAGCCACACGGCCACGAACGGGGACGTGCCACCGATGATGGACTGGGCCAGGTTGTAGGACAGTCCACCGGCGGTCACGCGGACCTTGGCCGGGAACAGCTGGCTCAGCGAGAGCAGCATCGGCACGGCCAACAGGCCCTTCAGCGCACCCAGCAGGATGGCGCCGGCGAAGCCTCCCGCCACGCCGTGGCTTGCAATGCTGAAGCCGGGGATCGTCAGCACGATCGCCGCGAGCGTGGCGATGACGATGGCGGCGCGCATCCCGATCCGGTCCGCCACGGGCGCGTAAAGGAAGATCACCACGACGATGGCGGCGCTGGCCGTCAGGTTGGCCGCATTGGCCTCCGTGGGGCTCATGTCCGGGTTCTTCTTCAGGAACGTGGGGAGGTAGTTCGTCAGCATGGTGGAGAACACCGCCCAGATGCCCAGGAACGCCGTGAAGATCAGGACCCGGCGCCAGTAGCTCCGGAACGTGTCCCGGATGGGCGTGACGTGCGTGTTGTTCCGATTGCGCTCGATCTGCAGGCGCTTGAACTCCGCGCCTTCCTCGGTGCGCTTGCGCACGTAAAGACCGATCATGCCGAAGGGCAGGGCCAGGAAGAAGAGGATGCGCCAGCCGTAGCTGTTGTACGCGTCCCCCGGCAGCAGGGTCAGCAGCGTGGACAGCCCCGCACCGACCAGGAAGCCCAGGAACGTCATGGACGTCATGACGCCCACCGAGCGCGCCTTGCGGCCCTTGGGTCCGTGCTCGTACACGAAGCTGATGGCGGTAGAGTACTCGCCGCCCGTGCCCATGGACTGGATGAGACGCAGGATCAGCAAGATGGCCGGGGCGAACCAGCCGATGGTGCCGAAGCCCGGGATGAGGCCGATGAGGCCCGTGGCCACACTGGTCATGACGATGGTCAGCGTCAGAGCGCGCTTGCGCCCCACGCGGTCCGCGATGTTGCCGAAGATCAACCCGCCGGCCGGGCGCAGCAGGTAGGAGATGGCGAACAGCGCATACGTGTTCATCAGGGCGAACGTGGGGTTGGTGTTCTCCGGGAAGATCTGCTCCGCGATCACCGTGGCGGCGATGCCGTACACGCCGGCGTCGTACCACTCCACGAAGTTGCCGGCCGCGGCCGCCGTGATCATGCGGCGACGCTGGCGCGGGCTCAGCTCGCCGTGCTCCGGATCCGAATAATCCGGGGCCAAGGGATCCGTGTTCGCGTTGGCGCTCATGACGCGTTCCCCGTCTGGGCACGGAGGGCCGCGGGAACCTCGAGCCCAAAGCGCTCGCCCATCTCGACGAGCTCCGCCGCGGTCGTGGCGCGCAGGGAAATTCCCTGCTCGACGGCGCGCAGGTGCAGCGAGCGCTCGATGTCTCCGGGGGCGAGGACGCTCTCGAAGCCCGGCGCGGCCGGGGACTCGCGCACGTACTCGGCGATCGCCGTGGCGCGCCGACGCACCTCGGCGCCCGTGCCGAACACGGACGCGTCGATGATCAGGTAGAAGTTGCCGACCGTGACGTCCACGTCCGCGGCGGTCCGACCCACGCCCGTGAAGCCGGCATGGTTGATGTTCTGGGTGAGATGGGCGCCGGTGAGGCCGGACGCGAGCATCTCCACCAGGAGGGACATGGCGGAACCCTTGTGCCCACCGCTCGGCAGGACGGCGCCGCGCAGGGCGGCGTCCGGGTCCGTGGTGGGGTAGCCCTCCTCGTCGATGGCCCAGTTCTCCGGCAACTGCTCGCCGCGGTCCTTGATCAGCTTGATCTTGCCGCGCGCGGCGACCGACTGGGCGAAGTCCAGGTTCAGCTCCGGGTGCTCCACGCCAGGGGCGGCGAAGGACATGGGACTGTTGCCGACACGGGACGTGCGGCCGCCGAAGGGCACCACGGACGCGGAGCTGGAGCTCATGGCCAGGGCGATGAAACCTCGCTCGGCGGCGTAGCGGGTGTAGAAACCGGCCGCGCCGAAATGCGCCACATTGGTGACGCCCACCAGGGCGACGCCCAGCTTCTTGGCGCGCTCCATGCCCATCTCGACGGCGCGGATGCCCACGGGGGCGCCGAAGGCACCGTCGGCGTCGATCAGCACGGCGCCGGGGGCCTCGGCGACGATGCGCTCGTTCGGGGCAGCCGTGACCTGACCGCTCTCCAACTGGCCGGCGTAGGCGATGACGCGCGCGGAGCCGTGGGTGCCGGTGCCGTGGCTGTCCGAGTCCACGAGGGACTCGGCCAGGATCGCGGCGTCCGCGTCCTTCATGCCGACCTTCGTGAAGATCTGGGTGACGTAGGCCTCGAGGTCCTCGAAGGTGAGGGCGCCGCCCGGCTGCGCCTGGTTCTGCGTGGGGGTGCTCATGCTGTCAGTCCTTACTTGCGCTTGCAGAAGAGGGTGAGCCCGGCCTCCAGAAGGAGGGCGTCGGTGTCGGCGAAGTCGGCGTAGTGCACCAGCACGGCCTCCTGCGTCTGCGGGACCACGCCGGAAAGAGGCGTGTGGGAGATCAGCCCGTGGACGATCTCCTCGCTCAGCCCGGCCTCCTGCGCCCAGTGCGCGGAGAGGTAGCCGTGCTGGTAGATGTTGCCGATGCGGGACTTGGCGTAGCCGGTCGCCGTCTTGGTGAACTCGTGCAGCTTGCAGACGTCGTGCAGCAGGGCGATCGCGATGACCTCGTCCCGGTTCATCGCGATGCCGTTGAACTCGCGATGCTGCTCGCACAGGCTCATGGCGAAGGACGCCACCGCGCGTGAGTGCGTCAAGAGGTTGTGCGCAAGGGGAAGCTCGACGCCCTTGGGGCAATCCTCGAGCTTCTCCCACTCGCTGGTCTCCCAGGCCGTGGCCCAGATGTCGACGACGGCCTGACGCAGGGCCTCGTCCCTGATCTGTTCGACCTCCGGGAACGCCTCGCGGACGATCTTCACTCGCTCGGTCTTCTCCACCGCGAGCCCTCCTCACCTTCAAGTGTCGCCACTTTGACGACTCGGACTAGTAAACACCGTGTTCGACGCCACATCAACCCCATAAGTGTCGACAGATTGGGTTCGAGTGGTTACCGTAGGATCAAGTTCGCCCGGCCGGACGCGACGAGGGGACCCCATGACCGCCACCGCATTCACGCGAATGCTCACCGACGAGGTGCTGCCCAAGTTGCAGAGCCTCGCGGACCAGGGCGACCTGGTGCGCAACATCGTCACGACTCTTGCCTTGGAGATCATCGAGGGCACCATCCCCGTCGGATTCGAGCTCACCTCGGTGGACCTCGGGAAGCGCTTCAGCACGAGCCGCACCCCCGTGCGGGAAGCGCTGGCGATCCTGGCCCGCGAGGGTCTCGTGGAAATCCGTCCCCGCGTGCGCCCGCGCGTCTCCCGCCTCTCCCCCAAGGAGGTCCGGGACTTCTACCAGGTCCGCGCCACCTTGTATTCCTTGGTGTCCCAGGAGATCGTGCGCCACGCCTCGGACGGCGAACTGGCGACACTCGAGACCCCCCTCAAACTCATGCGCTCCGCCTCCGCGGAGGGGAATGTGGACGCCTACTTCAGCCAATCCGTGCGCTTCCGCCAGCGCGAGGTGGAGCTGGGCGGCAACCCCCTGGTCGGCAACCTGATCGATTCGCTCGGTCTGCGCGTACTGCGCGTGCGCCGCCGCGGACTCACCCTCCCCGGCCGTCTGGAAAGGTCGTACCGGGACCACGAGGCCCTGTACGACGCCTACTTGGAACGCAACGAACCCCTGGCGAAAGCCCTCACCGAGTCCCTGGTCCTGCGCGCCCTCACGGCGCTGGAGGCCAACAACTTCGACGGCATCTAGTCCCCGATCGACCCACCCCCAGCAAAGGAACCACCATGCTCCGCGGCACGTCCGACCTCTACGACGTCTACGAGGAAAAGCTGGAGAGCTGCAGCCTCCAGTTGCGCCAGCTCGGCGCCCACACGCACGTGGCCGGCGAGATCGTCACGTTCCGGTCCGCCGAGGACAACATGCAGCTCAAGTCCATCATCCGCGAACCCGGCAACGGCCGCGTCCTGGTCATCGATACCGCCGGCTCCACCCGCGTGGCGATGTTCGGCGACAACATGGCCGCCGTCGCCGCGGAGAACGGCTGGGCCGCCCTCATCTGCAACGGCACCGTGCGCGACGTCGACGTGCTGGCCCGGACCCCCATCGCCATCAAGGCACTCGGCAGCAACCCCCGCCGCAGCCTCAAGGCCGGCGAGGGCGAGCGCGACGTGGTGGTCGCCTTCGGCGGCGCCACCTTCACCCCCGGCCGCCTGCTGGTCAGCGACAACGACGGCATCGTGGTCCTCCCCGAGGGCACCACGATGGCCGAGCTCGAGGAGCCGGCCGGGGCCTGAGCCCCGCCCACCGAACCGGATACGCGAAGGCGCCCACCCGGCGTCGGGCTTGGGAAAGAGCGCCCGCAGCCGGGTGGGCGCCTCACTACGCGTTGAGCCGCGCGAAGACCTCCGCGCCGCCGATCTCCAGCAGTACCTGGGGGTTGCCCACCACCACGAGCTCCGCCCTGGCACGGGAGAGCCCCACGTAGAGCTTTTGCCGTGCCTTGGGATACGTCGGTAGGTCATTCATCGCCAACACCACCGCACGGCGCTCCAGCCCCTTGAAGCCGAGCACATGCCCGTAGAACACGTCGCTCGCCGCGAAGAACTGGTCCCAGTACCCCCGGTACCCCCAGGCCTCCACTTGGGCCATCTGCTCCGGGTGGCGGCGTCCCGTGGTGAGCAGGGCGATGTCCCCGGGGGCCCATCCGGCGTCCATCAGCCTCTCCACCTGCTCGTCGGCCGCCCCGATCACGTCGTCAGCGGAGGCGACCGGGACGAATCGCACGGGTACACCGGCGGCCATCCGAGGGAATTGGCGCAGGGGAGCCAAGGGCGCAAAGCACTCGGCGATCGTTGCCGAATTGCGCAGATTATCGTCCAGGGGGAACGGGCTCAGCTCAATGGGCGCGTTGCCGCCCCGATCGAAGACGCTCTGGTGGGCGTCCGCGAAGACGAACAGCCTTCCCTCATCCTGCCCAAGCAGGCACTCGGTGAGTCCGTGCCACCACAGCTCGGCGAAGTCCTGAGCCTCATCCACCACGATCGCCTCGAAGCGATGCTCGTCCGGCAGTTCTCGTCCGAGCTCCAGCAGGCGGGTGGGCAGCACCTCGTCGTAGTAAAGGGCAACCTCCTCCGCGGTTGCGTCGGCAGGCTCTCCCTCCGCGCCGAGCATCAGCGGCAGGTCGTGGAAGAGGCCCACGAAGAGGGGCCGTTCCTCCTCCGGCCAGCCGGAAACGACGAGCTCGAAGTACCGCGCCAGCCCCCTGGAGTAACAGACCAAGGCCACTCGCAGCCCCTGCTTGGCCTGCTCGCGTGCCTTCATCAGCGCAAGGTGTGTCTTGCCGCTCCCGGCGCCTCCGATCAATTGCGCGCGTTTCTGGAACCGCAGGAGGGAAAGGACCTTTCCTTGCTCGCGCGTCAGCGCATTGCCTGCATCCTCCATTTCCAGTGCCCGCAAGCGCGTGTTCTCCACGGCCTTGTGAGTGGCCCGCAGCGTCTTGACCACGGCCGCCGTCTGCTTGGACGTGAGCACTGCCGCGGCGGCGCCCTGGCGGCGCAACGCCTCGGCGAGGAACCCACCCAGATGATCCATGTCCTCAGCGAAGGCGACCAGTTCCCTCGGCGCCTCCGGCACGTGCCACTTCGGTGGGGCCTGCGTGTACGGGAGCGCCACCAGGTGTGTGATCCTGCCGATGGGGAAGGAAGACCCCACCTTGAGGAAGTCGATCAGCTCATGCTTGGCCAACCGCACCTGCTCGATGGGGGACTTGGCCAACGCATGACGACCCGATGCGCTGGACTGGTACCAGACGCCGTCCTGCACGGAGACGGTGCCGCCCTTGACCTCGATGGCCGCGACGCCAACCCCTGGCCACAGCACCAAGAGGTCAATCTCCACCTCCCGCGCGTGGTCGGTGATGCGCTGGCCCACGAGCACGGTGACGTCATCCGGGAGTTGTCCCACGAGCGCCGCCCACACTCGCTCCTCCGCCGAGGAGGCAAACTCTGGGTGCGCCGGTATCGTCGTGGCAGTCATGCGGTCGGGGCCCCTGAACCCGTGGCACGGCGCCCCATGGAGACGCCTTCGATTTTCGGCGGCAACGTCACGGCGGAGTCCTCTCACGATCGTCTCGTCTTTTCGCGAGTACATCACACGATGCCGACGCTCCGATTCCTGACGCCGCTACGCCACGCGGGCGGGAAACCTGGCGTCGCCCCGCCCCGACGCGGCATGATGCAACGTTGTAACCATCACCGACACGGGTGAACGAGTCAGGAGGAAGCATGGCGGTCACGCTTCGCGAAGTGGCGCTTGCCGCCGGGGTATCGATCAAGACGGTCTCCAACGTCGTCAACGGCCACCCGCACATCAGCGAGGCCACCCGCGCGGCCGTGGAGGCGGCGGTGAAGCAGCTGGGCTACCAGCCCAACCTCTCCGCGCGCGGCCTGCGCTCCGGGCGCACGGGAGCCATCAGCCTGATCATCCCGGACCTGCGCAACCCCTACTTCGCCGAGCTCGCCGACTCCGTCATGCGCGCGGCCACCTCTCACGGCGTCGCAGTCTTCATCGAACAGTCCGGCGGCGAGCGCGAGCGCGAGCTCGCCATCCTGCGCTCGCCCCAGATGCGCATGGCGGACGGCATCCTCTTCAGCGTCCTGGGCCTGGCCCAGGAGGACGCCTCCCTCATCTCCACGCCTCAGCCGCTGGTGCTCCTCGGCGAGCGCATCTTCAACGGCCCCGCGGACCACGTGACCATGATGAACGTGGAGGCGGCGCGGGCCGCCACGGAACACCTCTTGGGCCTGGGCAAGCGTTCCATCGTGGCATTGGGCGCGCATCCCAACGAGGTGGTCGGTTCCGCCGGCCTCCGCCTCACGGGCTACCGCCAGGCACTTGACGCCGCGGACGTCGCGTTCCGCGAGGACCTGGTGGTGGAGGCCAACGAATGGCACCGCGTGGATGGCGCCGAGGCCATGCGCGCCTTCCTCCAGCGCGGCGTGAAGTTCGACGGGGTAGTGGCGTTCAACGACTCGCTCGCCTTCGGCGCCATGCGCGCCATCGAGGATGCGGGCTTCAGCATCCCGGGGGATGTCTCCATCATCGGCTTCGACGACATTGACGAGACGCGCTATTCCATCCCCACGCTCTCCTCCATCGACCCGGGGCGCGACGACATCGCGGAGAAGGCGGTCTCCCTGCTCCTGCAGCGCATCGGTGCGGGGGACGCGGATCCGGTGCCGTTCACGGAGTACCAGGCGCCCTTCCGGCTCGTCGCCAGGGCATCCACCGGCGCGTGACGCGCCCCACAAAATCCTCTTGACAAGGCCACCTCGGTTCCCTCAGAGTTGCGTTTACAACGTTGTCGGTAATCGTTGTAAATCTTATGAGCCGCCCACCGGGGACGGCGTCGACCCAGGAGGAGGCGCGATGAAGCGCAAGATGATGAGGAGCCTCGGCGCGGTGGCAGCCGTAGCTTCGGTGGGAGCACTACTGACCGGTTGTTCGGCGTCGGGCTCCGGCGGGTCCAGCGACCCCGGCACGGTCACCGTGTGGATCCGCGACTACGAGAAGGCCCTCGTGACGCCCCTCGCGGATGCGTTCAACAAGACGCACAGCACACAGGTCAAGGTCACGCTCATCCCTGCCGCCGACTTCGTCCAGAAGCTCGGCACCGCTGCTTCCTCCGGCTCCGCCCCGGACGTCGCCGCCACCGACCTCGTCTTCACCCCATACTTCGCCTCGGTGGGTGCCCTGGCAGACATCACCGACAAGGTGGACGCGCTCCCCTACGTCAAGGATCTCAGCCCCGCCCACATGGCGCAGTCCAAGTACAAGGACAAGACCTACGCCGTGCCCTTCACGGGCGACGTCTCCGTCATGTTCTACAACAAGGACCTCTTCAAGAAGGCGGGCCTCGACCCGGAGAAGCCGCCCACGAACTATGCGGAGATCCGTGCCGATGCCAAGGCCATCAGCGCACTGGGTGGCAAGAACAAGGGCTTCGTCTTCTCCGGCGCTTGCGGTGGCTGCAACATCTTTGAGCTCGCTCCACACATGTGGGCCAGCGGTGGCGGCGTCCTCAGCGACGACGGCACCAAGGCGACCCTGGACACTCCCGAGGTCGGCGACGCCCTCCAGCTCTACCAGGACATGTGGAAGGACGGCAGCATGCCATCACTCGTCCAGACCGACAACGGCCCCAACGCCGGCACTGCCTTCCAGGGCGGAACCATCGGCATGAAACCGGACGGCACCTCGTTCCTGGGCTCGCTCGTCTCCGCCAAGAAGGTCGATTTCGGCGTCTTCCCGCTCCCTGGCAAGGACGGCGACTCGGCTTCCTTCGCCGGCGGTGACAATCTCTCCATCATGGCCGGGTCCAAGAACCCGGACGGGGCGTGGGAGTTCGTCAAGTGGGCCACCGACAAGGACGCCCAGACCGTCCTGGCCGACAAATCCGTGCTGCCGATCCGCATGGACCTGCTGGATTCCATCTACATCCCCAAGGACCCCCGCTACAAGGTCTTCGCGGACGCGCTGAAGGTGGGCCACACCCCCTACAGCACCATCGAGAACGCCATCTTCAACGACAACAACGGCGTTTGGTCCAAGATGATCCAGTCCGCGGTGTTCAAGGGTGACGTGGCCGGTGCGCAGAAGACCGCCCAAGCGGCCGCGCAGTCCCTGCTGGACAAGGCCAACAAGTAACAGCAGGCCGTGGGGTGTGGCGCCGCACGGCGCCACACCCCACGCACCGGAACGGATCTCTCATGTCTTCTTTCACCTCGACGACGGCGGTGAAGCGCAGGGGCCGCAGGCTCCCCCTGCTCGTACGCCGGCGCAGCATGCTCGGCATGCTCTACGTGGCCCCCGCGGCCGTCCTCCTCGGCTTCTTCTTTCTCTGGCCCCTGCTGCGTACCGTCTACATGTCGTTCTTCGACCGCCCCATCCTCGGGGCCTCCACCTTCGTGGGACTGCAGAACTACGTGGACGCGTTCACCGACAGCGAGTTCGGTCACGCCGTGCTCTTCACGCTGTCCTACACCGTCATCACCACGCCGGTCCTCCTCGCCGTGGGCCTGGGTCTGGCGGCGCTGGTCAAGAGACGCACCCGCGCCGCCAAGGTCTTCCAGACCGTCTACTTTGTCCCCGTGGTGATTGGCCTCGCCTCGGCAAGCTACCTCTGGGTCTTCATCTGGCAGCCGGACATCGGCCCGCTCACCGACCTGCTCGCCCGGATGGGCATCGGCGACGCCGGCACCAACCTCTTCGCAAGCCGCACGGCCGCCTTCCTCATCGTGCTCGCCATGGTCGTCTGGAAGACCGCCGGCCTGCAGATGCTCCTCCTGCTTTCCGGATTGCAGTCCATCCCCGAGGAGGTCGTCGAAGCCGCCAAGATCGACGGCGCCGGCCGATGGCAGACCTTCCGATACATCACCCTGCCGTTGCTGCGGCCCACCCTGGCTCTCGTGCTGGTCTTCTCCATGGCGGGCTCGCTGCTCGCGTTCGACCAGTTCTACATCATGACCGCCGGCGGCCCCGACAACTCCACGATCACCGCCGTCTTCGAGATCTACCGCACCGGCTTTGTACAGTTCCACCTCGGATACGCCTCGGCGCTGTCGATCCTCCTCATGCTCGTGCTCGGCGCCGTGAGCGCCGTCCAGATGCTCCTGCTTCGGAATTCGGACGACTGATGACCCTTCAACAGACTGGCACCGCAGCCGACTCCCCCGTCCCGGCACCGTCGACGAGCCGACGCACCCAACGCACCGCACGACGTCGTGCGTACAAGTACCTGCCCACCGGCGCCTGGTGGGTGGTCTCCGTCTGCGTCGCGGTCCTCTTCCTCTACCCGCTCTACATCCTGCTGAGCCAGTCGCTCAAGAGCCGCTCGGAGGCGGCACAGACGCCGCCCACCCTGGTACCGCATTCGCTCTCCTTCGACAACTTTGCGCAGCTGGGCAGCAACGCCGGCGGGCTGAGCCTCACGCACAGCCTCGGCAACTCGCTCTTCGTCACGCTGAGCACCACCATCATCACCGTGATCGTGACGACCATGGCCGGCTACGCCTTCGCCAAACTGCCCTTCCGCGGCAGCAAGCTCGCCTTCTTCGTCACCCTGATCACCTTCATGGTGCCGTTCCAGGCGATCATCACGCCCATCTACCTGACGCTGAACAACATCGGGCTGCAGAACAATCTCTTCGGCGTCACGCTCGTCTTGACCACCTTCAACCTGCCGTTCGGCATCTTCCTGATGCGCAACTCGTTCGCGGCCATCCCCCCGAGCCTGGAGGAGGCCGCCATGATCGACGGCGCCGGCGTCTTCGGTGCCATGTGGCGCGTCATGCTCCCCAACGCCATCCCCGGCATCGTCTCCACGGCGCTGCTGACCTTCTTCGCCGCGTGGAACGACTTCTTCGCGTCCCTGATCCTCATCACCGACCAGAGCAAGTACACGCTCCCCGTCAGCCTGGGGATCCTCTCCGCCGGGCAGAACAACGCCGTGGACTGGGGGCTGCTGGAGGCCGGCGTCGCCGTCACCGTCATCCCGTGCGTGGTCATCTACCTGGTGCTGCAGAAGTACTACAACGCCGGCCTGCTCAGCGGCGCCGTCAAGTAGGCGTTTCCCCCTTTCCCACACGAAACCCAAGGACTCCCTTTTCATGACTGAACCCACCGTCACCCTTGACCGCGCTTACACCGTGGGCCCCGTCCGTGCCCGCACCTTCGGATCCTTCGTGGAGCACCTGGGGCGCTGCGTCTACAACGGCCTCTACGAGCCCGGCCATCCCACCGCCAACGAGGACGGCTTCCGCCTGGACGTCGTGGAACTCGTCAAAGAGCTCGGCTCCACCACCATCCGCTACCCCGGCGGAAACTTCGTCTCCGGCTTCCGCTGGGAGGACTCCGTGGGTCCGCGCGAGCGGCGCCCCGTGCGCCGCGACCTGGCCTGGCACTCCTTGGAGACCAACCAGGTGGGCCTGGACGAGTTCGCTCGCTGGCTCAAGCTCACCGGCTCCGAACTCATGCTCGCCGTCAACCTGGGCACGCGCGGCATCGACGAGGCCCTGGATCTGCTCGAGTACGCCAACCACCCCTCCGGTACCGCCCTCAGCGATCAGCGCATCGCCAACGGCACCGTGGAGCCGCACAACGTGCGCATGTGGTGCCTGGGCAACGAGATGGACGGTCCCTGGCAGACCGGCTACATGAGCGCGGACGACTACGGCAAGCTCGCCGCCCGCACCGCCGCGGCCATGAAGATGGCCGACAAGGACCTGGAACTCGTGGTCTGCGGTTCCTCCGGCTCCGCCATGCCGACATTCGGCGACTGGGAGCGCACCGTCCTGGAGCACGCCTACGAGCACGTCGACTACATCTCCGCGCACGCCTACTACCAGGAGCGCGGCGGAGACCTGGCCTCCTATCTGGCCTCCGCCGTGGACATGCAGTACTTCATCGACACGGTCGTGGCCACGGCTGACCACGTGGGTTACAAGCTCAAGAGCAAGAAGAAGATCAACATCTCCTTCGACGAGTGGAACATCTGGTACCTGGACGAACACCGCGAATCCGACGAGGTCAACGACGAGTGGCGTTACGCCCCCCGCCAGCTGGAGGACGTCTACTCCGTGGCCGACGCCGTGGTGCTTGGCAACCTGCTCATCACCCTGCTCAAGAACTCGGACCGCGTCACGTCCGCATCCCTGGCGCAGCTCGTCAACGTGATCGCGCCGATCATGACCGAGCCCGGCGGCGACACCTGGCGCCAGACCACGTTCTTCCCCTTCTCCGTCACGAGCCGTCTCGCCAAGGGCTCCGTGCTGCGCCCCGTCATCGAGGCCGGCACCTACTCCACCGAGGTCTACGGCGAGGTGCCGCTGGTGGATTCGGTCGCGACGTACGACGAGGCAACGAGCACCGGCGCACTCTTCCTCGTCAACCGCGACACCGAGCACGCGCACACCGTCACGGTGGACGCACGCGGCCTGGCGCTGAATGCGCTCACCGAGGCACTCACCCTGTCCGACGACGACGCGTACGCCAAGAACACCCTCGCCGATCAGAACCGCGTGGGCCTGAAGGTCAACACGAGCGCCGCGCTCGCTGACGGCAGGATCACCATCACCCTGCCGCCCGTCTCCTGGAGTGCGGTCGCGTTCTCCTGATTCTGATCGGCACCGGGGTGCCGCCCCGTCTCTCCGGTGACGAACACCCCCGTGCCGCCGACGGCAGCCCCTGCACGGGCGCCGTCGGGCACCGGGTCACCCCACGCACTTCTCTCCTCCCTTCCGCGCGAAAGCGAGTCCCCCATGGCCCAGCTCCTTCCCGCCCCCGTGCCGTTGGCCCAGGTCCGGCTCATGTCCGGCCCGTTCCGTCACGCGCAGGACGTCAACGGTGAATACCTGCTCCGGCTCTCGCCGGAGCGGCTACTGGCGCCGTTCTATCGAGAGGCCGGCCTGCCGCAGCCCGAACCCTCCTACGGGAACTGGGAGAGCCAGGGGCTGGACGGGCACACGGCGGGACATTTCCTCTCGGCAACGGCGCTCATGTACGCGTCCACCGGGCGAGCCGAATACCTGAGGAAGGCCCGAACCGTGGTGGACGGAATCGCCCGCGCGCAGGACGCCCTCGGCACCGGATATGTGGGCGGCGTGCCGGACGGCGCCCAGCTGTGGGCGGACATCTCGGAGGGCGGGATCAGCCCCGACGCCTTCTCGCTCGACGGTCGCTGGGTGCCCTGGTACAACCTGCACAAGACCTTCGCCGGACTCATCGAGGCGCACCGCAGCGCAGGGATCGTCGAAGCGTTGCCCGTGGTGCTGCGCCTGGCCGATTGGTGGATCGAGCTGGCGAAAGGCATCAGCGACGACGACTTCGAACGCATGCTGGACACCGAGTTCGGCGGCATGAACGAGTCCTTCGCCGATCTCGCACGGATCACCGGACGCGCCGAGTACCTGGACATGGCCAAGCGCTTCTCGCACCACGTCGTCCTCGACCCCCTCGTGGCCCACGAGGACCACCTCACCGGCCTTCACGCCAACACGCAGATCCCCAAGGCTCTCGGATACCTCCGCACCGGCGAGGCCGGAGGCGGCGAGCCGTTCTCGGACGCAGCGCGTTTCTTCGCAGACACGGTGATCCAGCACCGCACCGCACCCTTCGGCGGGCACGGCGTGCGCGAACACTTCCACGACCCCGGCGACTTCTCCCCCATCTTCGAGGACCGGGAGGGGCCAGAAAGCTGCAACACGGTCAACATGGTGCGCCTCGCCGGCGACCTCTACGCGGGCACCGGCGACGCCAGCTACCTCGACTACGTCGAGACGGCCCTGACCAACCACGTCCTCTCCGCGCAGCATCCCGAGCACGGGGGTTTCGTCTATTTCACGCCTCTGCGCCCCGGGCACTACCGCGTCTATTCGCAGACCGAGAACAGTTTCTGGTGCTGCGTGGGGACCGGGATGGAGGCCCATGCGCGGCATGGCGCCTACGCCTATGCCACGCGCGGTGAGGCGTTGTTAATCAATCTCTTCATGGATTCCGAGGTCGACCGGAACGGCTTGGTACTGCGGCAACGCGTGGAAAGGCGCGAGGGGACACACGTTTCCGTCACCGTTCGGCGCGAGAACAACGGGGTGACCCGAACGATCGGCGTGCGGATTCCCGGATGGGTCCAGGGACTTCCGCGGGTGTTCCTCAACGGCCGGTCCTTGGAAGCGAAGAACGCCGATGGCTATGTGCTCGTCAACCGTCAGTGGACGGAGGGCGACACCTTGGAAGTGCATCTGCCCAGCCGCCCCCGCTTCGAACGCATGCCAGACAAGAGCGACTGGATCAACGTCGTCGACGGAGCGGTGGTTTACGCGGCCAAGGTTGAGGGTCCACCGCTGGAGGGGCTCTTGGCCGGGCCCGAGCGCATGGGCCACATTGCCCGCGGTGCCTTGATGCCGCTGGCCCAGGCGCCTCTGGTGCCCGCAGGCAGCGCCCACGAACTGGTTTCCCGCGGCGAAGGCGAAACCCTGACCTTGCAAACCACGACTGGCGAGATCTCGCTCCACCCGTTCGCCCAGCTGCATGACAGCCGCTACGTCATGGCTTTCCCACAGCTTTCCGGTTCCGCCGAGGAACGGCTGGCCCGACTGCGCGAACGCGACGCTTGGCAATTGGGCTTGGACGCCAGGACTCGGGACTCCGTGACCTTTGGTGAGCAACAGCCCGAATCCGACCACGCCTTCTCCGGCAACGGGACCGAACAGGGACGGACGGGAGGCGCCACCTGGCGACGCGGCCACGCGCCGTTCTCGGTGCGTTTGATGGACTGGCTGCGCATCGCGACCTCGCTGCGGGTGACCTTGGTGGAGGACGTCGAGGTGGACTACACCGTCCTCGTCAACGACGTCGAGGTGTGGCACGCGCGCCGCGGGATCGGCGACGCGGTGGGGGGCGAAGGCTCTCGAGTGCGTGTACTCGAGTTTGCGCTTCCGGCTGAGGCCCGAGCACAAGACCCGGAGACGCTTCGGGTGGCCTTCGTCCCCCGTCACGGGCGGAGAACCGACCGCATCGTCGAGGCCCGGCTGCTTTCAAAATAGCCACGCGGCCCCGCCCCACTGCGTCCTGCCTCAGATCAGCGCTTCAGATCGCTGGCCCAGCCACCGCATGAAGATCACTTGGTGATCTTGAAGTACAGCGGCACGGAGTTCCACGCGAACTCCACGTTCTTCAGCGCCGGGTTGTAGACGCCCACCGAGTTCTGGTTCCACAGCGGGATGGACGGCAGGTCCGCCAGCAGGATCTCCTGCGCCTTGGAGTACTCGGCGTTCGCCGCGTCCTGGTCCTTCGCGGCGGCGGCCGCGGCCAGCTGCTTGTCGAACGCCGGGTTGGTGTAGCGGCCGTTGTTGGCGCCGGCGCCCGTCTGGTACTGCTGCGCCATGAAGTTCACCTGCGCGGGGTAGTCGCCCTGCCAGCCCGAACGGAACGCGCCCGTCGACGTGTTGGCAGCCTCGTCGTCCAGCAGCTGCTTGAAGGCGGGGTACGGCTTGCCGTCGGCCTGGATGCCCAGGGTGGAGCTGATCGAGTTGGCCACGGCCGTCACCCACGACTCGTGGTCGCCGTCCACGTTGTAGCCAATGGTGAAGGTGCCCGAGTACTTCGAGATCTTGTCCGCCTGGGCCCACAGCTCCTTGGCCCTGTCGGCGTTGTAGCTGAGGACGTCGTTGCCCTTCAGGTTCCCGTTGAAGCCGGAGATCACGGGCGAGGAGAAGTCCTTGGCCGGCGTCGAGGTGGCGTTGAAGATCTTGTCCGTGATGGAGGCCCGGTCGATCGCCAGCGAAATCGCCTGGCGGCGCAGCTCCCCTTCCTTGCCCGGCTTGAAGTGCTCCAGGTACTGCGGGATGGTCAGCGACTGGAACACCGAGGAGGTCTGGTTGATGGCCGAGTCCGGGAAGTCGTCCTGGTACACCGAGAGCGAGCTGCCCGGCACCTTGTCCAGCACGTCCAGGTTACCGGCCAACGCGTCCTGGTACGCGGCGTCCTGCTTGGAGTAGAAGATCATGTCCAGTCCGGCGTTCTGGGCCTTGTCCGGACCCACGTAGTCGTCGTTACGGACCAGACGGATGCGCTCGTTGTGCTTCCACGCGTCCGGCGCCTCCAGCTTGTACGGGCCGTTGCCGATGGGGCTCTCACCGAACGCCTTCATGTCCTTGTACGCCACCGACGGCATCGGCACGAACGCCGAGTACCCCAGGCGCAGCGGGAAATCGACCTCGGCGTCGTTGAGCTTCACCGTGAACTCGGTGTCGCTGACCGCCTTCAGGCCTGACAGCGTGCTGTCCTTCTTGTCGCTGAAGCCAACGATGTTGCGGAAGAAGTTGGACGAGCTCTGCGCGTTGGACTTCTTCGCGGCGTAGTTCCACGCGTCGATGAAGGACTTCGAGGTGATGGCCTCGCCGTTGGTGAACTTCAGGCCGGCCTTGAGGGTGATGGTCCAGGTCTTGTTCCCGTCGGAGGGCTCGATCTTCTCCGCCTGGTCCATCACCACGTTTCCCTTGGCGTCGAACGCCACGAGCCCGGCGAAGACCTGCGACAGGATCTTTCCGCCGCCCACCTCCGAGGTATTGGTGGGAATGAGGCCGTTCTGCGGCTCGGTGTTGTTGACGGAGATGAGCTCCCCGCTCACCTTGGAGCCGCCCGACGACGCGTTGTCGCCGGAGCCGTTCGGCTCGCCTCCCCCGCAGGCGGAGAGGGCCAGTGCCGTCGCCACGGCGACGGAGAGCGGGGCGAGCAGTTGACGCTGGGTGCGACGGTTCACGATGACTCCCGGGTGATGCGAAGAAGGGGCTGCGAGGGGCTGGCGTCGCCGAGGGAAGGACGACGGTCCGGGTGGCCTGGGTCACCCGGTTTCAGAATGGTATCCCAAATTGGGATACCATCGTCGCTTTGTGACGCGAGGTCCGCGCCCGCTGGCATGGAAGGATGAGCGCATGAATGACGCCGATCAGTTCGACTCCGAGGCAGGCCGCGCCGCGAGGGCCATCCGCGACCAGATCATCGAGGGCCATCGCCGCCCCGGGGACCGCCTCGTGGAGCGGGAGCTGGCGGCCGAGTTCGGGCTCTCGCGCCTGCCCATCCGGGAGGCCTTGCGCACGCTCGCCTCGGAGGGGCTCGTGACGCCGCGCCCGCGCAGCTGGGCCGTGGTCCGCGAGTTCACCCCGCAGGACGTGGCCGATCTGTTGCAGGTGCGTTCCTTCTTCGAGCCGTTGGCCTTCGAGTCGGCCGCGACGCACCGCAGCGAGGCCGACGTCGTCGCCATGCGCGCAGCGGTCGACGCCGAGTCGGCGGCAGCCAGGGCCGGTGACTGGGCCGCGGCCCACCGCTCCGGAGCGGACTTCCACGAACTGGCCGTGAAGGCCGCGGGGAACTCGCTGCTGCAGGAGATCGGCACGCTCCTGGACGCACGCATGCGCTGGATGCTGGCACAACACGACGACCTCGAGGACGTGGCGGCCGAGCACGCGGCGATCCTCTCCGCGATCGAGGCGGGCGACGCCTCACTGACGCGCTTCCTCACGGAACGCCACCTCGCGACGTCGGCCCAGCAGGCGGACGCTCGTCACTCGGCCCGGGTGAAGTAGTCCCCGCCACTTCGCCGACCGGGGTGACGGCGGGAACGCCGCGGGTCCACCCGTCCGTGCGGAAGGTGGGCCCACGGCGTCGGGCACCGGGTGGCGCCTTCGAATCAGAGGTTGACGAGCTCGCCGGCTCGCGTGACCACGCGGCCGCCGGCCACGACGAGCTCGCGGCGCGGGGTGCGGACCAGCGCGTCGGGGACGTTCTGGGCGTCGAGGAGCACCACGTCGGCGCGGTCACCCACGCCCAGGCCGTGGCGCTCGCGGTGGACGAAGCCGATGGCGCGCGTGCTGGCGAGGGCCACGGCCTCGGCCAGCTCCTCGTCGGTGCGCAGGCCGGTGAGGCGCGCGAACGCCAGCGCGACCTTGAGCAGGTCGCCGTCACCGAACGGGTTCCAGAGGTCGCGGATGCCATCGGTGCCCAGGCCCAGCCCCACGCCGCGCTGCACCATGCCGCGCCACGGCAGCGGCGAGGTGCGCGGCGGGGCCACCGTGGTCCAGGACAGTCCGGCCTCGGCCGCGCGCTCCAGGAGCTCCCGCCCGGCGGCGCCTTGCGTGTCGCCGAGGGCGAAGCCGTGGGCGATGTTGACGCGGCCCTGCGCGCCGATCGCGAGCGTGCGCTCGATGATGAGGTCCAACTGGAAGGCGCCCAGCTCGTTCGGGTCGTGCAGGTGGATGTCCAGGCCAACGCCCGTGGCGTCCATGATGTCGAAAAGGCCGTCCAGCTGTGCCACCGGGTCCCGGTCGATGCCGGCCGGGTCCAGGCCGCCGATGTTCTTGACGCCCATCTCCGCGGCCTCGCGCAGGAGCTTGAGGACGCCAGGGCGGCGGATGACGCCGTCCTGCGGGAAGGCGACGATCTCCACCTCGAGCGCGTTGCCGAGGTTCGCGGCGGCCTCCAGGACGTTCTCGACGCCGCGCAGGCCCACGCCCAGGTCGACGTCCACGTGGGAGCGCGTGGCGGTGGTGCCGTGGCGCAGGAATTCCTGCAGGATCAGCTGCGCGCCGTTGACGGACGGGATCGCCAGCTCGTCGCGATGCGCGCGCTCGTGGGCGATGCGGCCCTGCGTCGTGGCCTCGCCCCCGTAGGAGACCCACTCGTGGCCCCACCAGGACTTGTCCACGTGGGAGTGTGCATTGACGAAGCCGGGCAGGGCGAGGAGGCCTCGGCCGTCCTCGACCGGGGTGCCTTCCGGCAGCGAGGCGGCGGCCCCACCGACGGGATGAACCGCCGCGATGTGGTCCCCCTCGATGACGAGATCGGCGGCGGCCGGGGCGGCGATGGAGGCGGCGGCCTCCCGGGACTCGGCCGAGGGCAGGTCGGCGAGGCGAACGTTGCTGAGGATCCATGTGGCGTCGGTCATGGCAAAATGGTATCCCAAATAAACTAAGGCGTTGGGGCCTCCGGGCACCGAGCGAGGGGCGTCCACTCTTGGCGACGGGGCCGACGCTCCTCGGATGGTCATATTGCAATCTGTTTATAGGTGTGATGGGATGGAAACGTGAACAAGGACATGGGGCTCGTCGAGGCGGCGCAGCTGTTCAAGGTGCTGGGACACGTGTCCCGCCTGGAACTGTTGCGCCTCGTCGAGGCGGAACCCCGCACCGTGGGCGCCCTCGTGGAGGCCTCCGGCATGTCGCAGCCGCTGGTGTCGCAACACCTGCGCTCGCTGCGCCAGGCCGGACTGGTCGCCGCACAGCGCTCCGGCAAGGAGGCGGTCTACCAATTGGTGGACCTCCACGTCACGCACGTGATCAACGACGCCCTTGCCCACGTTCAGGAAAACCGGGCCCCTGCCGAGGGGCACACCGCACACCATCACCGGGAGAGCGCATGAGCACCACCGATCTGCACGCCGAGCACACCACCACCGAGCACGCCCACGGCGAGGACTGTGGCCACGAGGCCGTCCAGCACGGCGATCACGTGGACTACGTCCACGGCACGCACCACCACGCGCTGCACGGCGACCACTACGACGAGCACGAGTCGGTGGCCGAGCACTCCTCCTCCGAGCACGCCCACGGCGAGGACTGCGGCCACGAGGCCGTGGCTCACGAGGATCACGTCGACTACCTCCACGACGGCCACAAGCACGCCGCTCACGAGGACCACTACGACGAGCACTGAGCTCCCGCACCACGAGGGGCGAGCGGCACCAAGCCGCTCGCCCCTCGTCGTTGTCGCCGGGCACCGGGGTCGCTAGCGACCCCGGTGGGCCTCCTCCACCGGCCATGCCGGGAACGGATCGTCCAGCCGCGCCCACAGCTCGGGCCCTGCGGCGAATTCCTCGTCGTCCAGCACGGCCGAGTCCAGCGCCTGCGTGAGCGCGGTGCGGTCGAGATCCAGCCCGATGATCGCGATCTCTTGCCCCAGCGCCAACACCTCGGCCTCCTCGGTGGCCCTCGCGAGCGGCTCGAAGGCCAGCATGCGCCCCACGTGCTCCCAGCGCCCGACGACGTGCGGCCGGGTGGCGAAGCGACAGAATCCCGCCGAACGAACCACCGTTCCGAACGTGCCGGTCTCGACGTGGCGGTCCAGGACGTTCTGGAGCCGCTTCGGGTGGAAGGGGCGCAGGTTCTCGTAGACGAAGGCACCCACGCGCGGGTCGCGCAGGCGCGGGGCGTGCTCACCGTTGAGCAGGCGCAGCCACCCGGGTCGCTGCTGGACCTCCTCGACCGACTCCGGCGCGACTCCGCGACCCCGCACCAGTTCGGACGGCTGCCAACGCCCGCCGCCGCGCTGGGAGTGCAGGCGCACCCGCGCGACGGGCGCCAGCGCCGCGGCCAGGCCCATGACCGTGGAGAGCTCCTGCGTGGGCAGCGATTCCCAGTTGACCAGGACCACCTCGGAGGCGAACTCCATCTGCACGGCGGTGAGTAGCGACTGCGCGCTCAGCCACCCGGTGCCGTCGTTGAGTTCGGAGGCGCGAAAGACGTACTCCTCGCTCTCCAGGTCACGTCGCAGGTGCATGGCGTCGACGACGCAGTGGATGCCACCCAGGTCCACGCCGCCCCCCTCCCCGGAAAAGGCACCGATCACCTCGGTCAGGTCGGTCTTCGTGGAGAACTCCACGACCGCCGTCGAGCCGTCGCCACGCTGCCCGGCGAGCGAGGCCGCGACGTCCAGCCGCTCCACGACGCCCACGCTCCCGCCCGCGGGCACCAGGACGCCGCCCGTCTCCACGCCGAGCCAGGCCGAATACGCGGCCCGCTCCGGTGAACAACTCCCCACCACAACCAGCACCTGTCCGCGTTCCATGCGGCCTCCTTCTTCGCTCGGGTTCGCCCCGGTCACCGGGATCGACTACCCTTAATGATAATGATTCTCATTAGGAGGTGAAAGCGTGAAGGTTCGCAAGTCCATCAGGTCGCTCAAGAACCAGCCCGGTGCCCAGGTGGTGCGCCGCCGCGGGCGGATCTATGTCATCAACAAGCTCAATCCCCGATTCAAGGGACGGCAGGGCTGAGCCCCCTCGCCCGGCGCGCGACACCGAGGCTCGCGGCGCGCCGGGCGAGGCGCCCGCGCCGCTCGGAGCACCGCAGGGAGGCATCACCCTCGGCCAAGGCGCCGACTCAGCGGCGCCGCAGGATCCAGTAGGCCTCGCCCGGCAGCGGCTCCACCGCGAAGCCGGCGGCCAGCGCCTCCGAGCGCAGGGCCGCGGTCGAGGGATGACGGGAGAGGCCCTCCACCGTGGACTCGGTCAGGACACGGTCACCCTGCAGGCACAGGTACGTGCTGCGCCAGCGCATCACCTCAAAATCCTCGGGCCAACCCTCGGTGATGCCACGATAGACCAGCTCCCCCACGCGCATCTCCGCGAAGACGTGGGCCCCGACGCGGCGCGCCCGTTCCGGGGAGGGCAAACCCATGAGGGCAACGGCACCGCGGGGCAGCCGGGCCGCCAGCTCCGCAAGAACGGCCGCCCGTTCTTGCGGATCGAAGCGACCCATGGCGTCCATGAGAATCGCGCCGCCCAGCTCGTCCGGCAGCTCGGCGTCGAAGAACGCCTCGGGCGAGAGTGTGACGCGGGACCACTCGCCCGGCAGCGCAGCGAGCCCGGCGGCGGCGAGGGACCAGGCCGTACGCTCCGGCTCCAGCACGAGCAAGCGAAGGTGCGGCAAACTCGCACAAAGGTCTGGCAGGAGGGTGCCGCGCCCGATTCCGACCACGAGCACCGGCCCGCGATCCGGCGCGACGTCCTCGCGCAAGGCCCCGAGGGCGGACCCGCTCACCCGCCGATCGGCGACCCCCAACAGGGCGTGCACGCCCGCACTCATCGAGCTCTCCCCGCCCCTCATGCCGCCACCTTTCGCGTCCCGGCCCGCACAAGGCGCGGCCCCCACCCAGTCTAATGAGAACAATTCGCAAAAAAGAAACACGGCGCCGATCCTGGGAGGGCCCAGGAAAGCGAAAGGTGGGCCGAGGCAGAAGCCCCGGCCCACCGCCGTCGTGCAGCTTGTGGCCCTCGCCGGCCGCGCACGGAACCCACCGCTGCGCCCCCACGGCGCCCCGGTGGGGGGGGATCAGGACGTAAAGACGGTCCCCTGCTTGGGACGCGAGTCCACGCGCAACTCGAAGACGTCCGGCCGGCCGTAGTGACCGGTGACGTCCAGGTCGAAGGCGCCGCGGGTGCGCTCGGCCGGATCGATGTCCGCGTAAAGGATCGCCTCCTCCTCGTACACGGGCCCGGCCAGGACGGTGCCCTGTGGGTCGACGATGACGCTGCCGCCGCGGATGACCCATCGCTCGTTGCCGATCTGCGGCAGGAACTCGGTGCCCTCCGGGTAGGCCGACTTGGGCAGCGCCTGGCAGGCGGAAAGGACGAAGGTCCGCCCCTCCAGCGCGATGTGCGTCATGGTGGACTGCCACACGGGGCGGTCGTCCACGGTGGGAGCGCAGTACAGGTCCACGCCCTGCGCGTACATGGCCTGACGCAGCAACGGCAGGTAGTTCTCCCAGCAGATGACCGCGCCGGCACGCCCCGCGGGCGTCGGGACGACGTCCAGCGTGGACCCGTCGCCGAAGCCCCAGATGAGGCGCTCGCTCGCCGTGGGCATGAGCTTGCGGTGCTTGCCAACCACCCCCTCGGCCGGGTCGAGGAACACGGCCGTGCAGTACAGCGTGGCCCCCAGGCGCTCGATGATTCCCACGACCGCGAAGACCCCGGCCCCGGCGCAGGCCGCGACGAGTTCGGCGACCTCCGGCCCGTCCAGCGCCACGGCTTGTTCGAAGTACGCGCGGAACTCCTCCCGACCTGCCGGCGTGCGGGTGCCCACCACGGTGTCGAAGCCGCTGCCCTTGGGGTAGCCGCCCACGAGCGCCTCGGGGAAGACCGCGAGCTGGGCTCCGCCGGCGCCCGCCTCGCGGATCAGCCCGGCCACCTTCTCGATGGTGGCGGCGGTGTCCCCCACGACCGGGGCCGTCTGCACGACGGCGACGCGGCGCGTGGCCGCGTCGGTCCCGGGGCCGGCTCCGGTGCGGGCCGCGCCGCCAAGGTCCTCCCCGCTCACTTCGCGCCCGCCCGGCGCCCGAGTTCGCGCAACAGCTGCGCCACCAGGGCCGTGCGCTGGCGCATGCCGCTCAGGCTGAGCCATTCCCCGCGGGCGTGGGCCCCGTTGCCGACGGCTCCCAGGCCGTCCAGCACGTCCAGCCCTTTGGCGGCGGCGAAGTTGCCGTCGCTCGCACCGCCCACGGAGATCTCCTGCAGCTCGAAGCCCTGCTCGGCGGCGATGTCCCTGGCCAGCTCGAACAGCCGCACGGCCCCGGGCTTGCGCTCCATGACGGGCCGGTTCCAGCCGCCGCTCACGGTGACGGTGGCCAGCTCGGACTCGGGGGCCAGGGAATCCATGAGCGCGTCGATGCGCTCCATCTCCGACTCGCGGTCCACGCGGACGTCCAGGCGCGCCACGGCGTGGCCGGCCTTCACATTGGGGCGGGTCCCACCCTCGATGACGCCCACGTTGACGCTGGTGCCCACGCCCAGATCGGTGGCACCGGCCAGGCGCGTGACGAGCCCGGCGAGCTCGTGCACGGCGCTGGCGCCGGCGAGCGGGTCCAGGCCAGCGTGGGCCTCGACGCCTTCGACCTCCACCGTGAACAGGCCCACCCCCTTGCGTGCGGTCTTCACGGCGCCCCCGGAGCTGGCCTCGAAGACGAGCACGGCGTCCGCACCCTCCGAATACTTCTCGATCGTGGGGCGGGAGCTCACGCTGCCCACCTCCTCGTCGCCGTTGAGGATGACGCGCAGGGTCGGCAGCTCCCATCCGGCCTCGCGCGCGGACACGACGGCGTACACGAACTGGACGAGGCCGCCCTTCATGTCGAAGGCGCCGGGGCCGGTGAGGCGGTCGCCGTCCACCGTGACGGGCCAGCCGGCCAGGGTGCCGAGCGGCCACACCGTGTCGTAGTGGCCAAGCACCACCACGAGGCCCGGCGCCGTACCCGCGTATTCCAGGACCCGGTGATCACCGTAGCCCTGAGCGGGCACCTCCACGCGGGAGTCCGGCTCGCCCAGGCGGGAGGCCATCCACCCCTCCACCCAGGCCAGGCCGGAGCGCAACGCCTCCTCGTCGTCGGAGGGCGTCTCCACCTCGAGGTAGCGGGTCAGGTCCTCCTGCATCCGCTGCGCATGGGCGTCCACCAGCTCCTTGATCGACGTCGTCGTCGTGGTCATGCTCTTTCGTTCCCGTCGTTCAGTTCGTCCAGCTTGTGCAGGCGCGCCTCGTCCATCGCCGCGCCGTTCTCCACGTCAGCCAGCTCGGCGAGCGCGGCGCGCAGCATGGGCACCCGGAGACCCAGCCGCTCCGCCTCGGCGAGGACCGGCCCGTAGTGCGCCGGCATTTCCGTGGCGCGGTGGCGCACCGCGATGTCGCGCCAGATGCCGGAGCGCTTCTTGCCCTGTCCGCCCAGCCAGGCCACGAGGCGATCCGTCGCGGCGTCGCGCTCGGTCCCGTCCCCGCCGGGCCGATAGGGCTGGGGGTCGTAGGCGTCGAAGGCCTCCGGCGAGATGCCCCTGGCCTCCGCGACCCGCAGCACGTCCTCGGCGACGCCGTGCATGGTGGGCCGGTGCGTGTCGATGAGTCTGTGCATGTCCACGTCCGCGACGGAGGTGGCGGCGAGCATGGCGCCGAAGGACAGCTTGGACCAGAGGTAGCCGCCCACGTTGTCGCTCACGACCGGGGCGCCTCCCCACTCGCGCAGGTCCTCGACGAGGCGCAAGGTGCGTTCGCTTGACCCGCCCGAGTACGCGCCCCGCGGGCCGTCGTACTCGCCGAAGACCAGGGCGCCCAGGCCACCGTCCAGCACCACGCCGGGCCCCACGGCGTCGGCGAAGATGTTGACGAAGGAGGACACGGTCCGTCCGGCCCCGATCCGCTCCGCGATGAGCGGCTCGTTGAGGCCGTTCTGCACGGAGGCCACCCAGCCGTCGTCGGCCAGGCGGGGCGCGATGAAGTCCATCGCGGCCCCCGTGGCCTGCGCCTTCACGGCCAGGATCACGGCGCCGAGCTCCCCCTCGAACTCCTGCGGCGTGGAGGCGCCGAGCGGGACGGAGAAACCGGAGCCGTCGGCGCGCTCGATGCGCAGCCCGCCGACCCGGATGGCCCCGACGTGTGCGGCGTCCGCATCCACGATCGTGACCTCCGCACCGCCGCGGGCCAGGTACGCGGCCAGCGTGCCACCGATGGCGCCGCCGCCCACGATCGTGTAGCCGCTCATGCGCCCACCCCCGTCGCGTCCGTGCTGCCCGACGCCGCCCCGCTCGCCTCCGCGACCGGCACGCCGGCGGCGTCGTCGGCGCCGTCGGCGCCGGCGGCGTCATCGGCGTCATCGGCGGCCAGGTTGGAGGCCCAGTGCAACGGCAGCGCGGTGGTCCCGGCGGAGGAGCCGCCGTCCACGCGCAACACCGCGCCCGTGATCCATCCGGCCTCGTCGCCGGCGATCCACAGCACGGCACGGGCGATGTCCTCCGGGGAGCCCTTGCGCCCCAGCGGGTTCTGCCCCACGGCGTCCGCGTACTCGTCGGTGACGGGATTGGCCGCGCTGTCCACGACCACGAAGCCCGGCGACACGCAGTTCACGCGGATCCCGTGCTCCCCCAGCTCCAGCGCCGCCGAACGCATGGCCACCTCGACGGCGGCCTTGGACGTCGAGTACGGCGCGGCACCCGGCCGCGAACGCAGGGACGCCCCGGAGGAGATCGTGACGATGCTCGGTGCGGTGCCCGCCGCGACCGCGCGCTTCGCCAGCGCCACGGTGAGCAGCAGGGGCGCGCGCGTGTTGATGTTCTGCACGCGGTCCCACGTGGTGGCGTCCAGCTCCAGGAAAGGAGTGGCCGGGTAGATGCCAGCCGAGTTGACGAGGACGTCCACCGGCGCGCGGTCCCAGGCCTCGGCGACGAGCGCCTCGGCGTTCCGGGCCACCGAAAGGTCGCTCGCGAGCTGCCCGACGTCGGCCGCCCCGGCCCGCGCCATGGCCTCGCCCGCGGCGGCGAGGGCCTCCGCGTCGCGGTCCGCGATCGTCAGGCTCTCGCCGCGCCGGGCGTACGCAAGGCCGATCTCGCGGCCGATGCCGCTCGCGGCTCCCGTGATGAGGACGTGGCTCACGAGTCCAGGACCTTGCCCTTGGTCTCCGGCATGGTCAGGTAGACGACCAGGCCGATGGCGGCGGCGATGGAGCAGTACAGCCAGACCCAGCCTCCGATCCCGTTCGTGTTCATCCACGTGGTGATGTACGGGGCCGTGCCGCCGAACAGGGCAACGGCAAGGGCGTACGGCAGGCCGATGCCCGTGGCCCGCACCTCCGGCGGGAACTGCTCCGACATGATCACGGCGCAATTGGCGGAGTAGCCGGTCAGGAAGATCAGGCCGATCACCTGCGTGAGCAGCAGCAGGCCGAAGTTGCCGCCCGAGTGCTCCAGCAGCTTGAACAGCGGATAGGAGAAGAGCAGGAAGCCACCCGCGAAGCCGGCCATCGTGGCCTTGCGGCCGATCTTGTCGGAGAGCAACCCCACGAAGGGCAGCATGACGATGAACAGCACCATGCCGATGACGTTGGCCAGCAGGGTGGTCTTGAGCGGGATGCCGACGGCGATGTGCGCGTAGGTCGGGAAGTAGTTGACCCACATGTAGTAGAGCAACGTGCCTGCGATCGTGATGCCGAAGACGCGCAGCGCGGCGCCCGGGTGCTGGACGAAGAGGCCGAACAGCGGCGCGCGCTTCTTGCCGTGTTCCTCCGCCTGCGCCTCGACGTTCTCCATGCCCTTCTCGAAGGAGTCCGTCTCGTCGATGGAGACGCGCAGCCAGATGCCGAGCAGGCCAAGGGCGGAGGCCACGAGGAAGGCGAGGCGCCAGCCCCAGCTGTCCAGGGCGGCGTCGGACAGATTGGAGGTGATGAGCGTGCCCATGCCGCTGGCGACCAGTACGCCGGCGCCCACGGAGACCTGCTGCCACGAGCCGGCGAAGGCGCGGCGGGACGGGGCGGCGGACTCCACGAGGAAGGCGGAGGAGGAACCGAACTCGCCGCCGGCGGCGAAGCCCTGCACCAGGCGCGCCAGCAGCAGGATGATCGGCGCCAGGATGCCCACCTGCTCGTAGGTCGGGGAGATCGCGATGAGCGCGGTCGCCGCCGCCATCAGGACGATCGTGACCAGCAGGCCCTTCTTCCGACCGAAGCGGTCCGCGAAGGGACCCATCACGGCGGCGCCCACGGGACGCATCACGAAGCCCACGGCGAAGATGGCCAGCGTGGAGAGCAGCGCGACGGCGCCCGCCTCGCCCTTGGGGAAGAAGTGGTGCGCGAAGACCGAGGAGAAGACCCCGTAGACCGACCAGTCGACGAATTCCACGGCGTTGCCGATGGAGCCGGCGATGATCGCCTTGCGCCCCTTGGCGGAGAGTTTGGTGCCGTGAACCGGCACGGTCTGCGTTGTCATGATGAGTTGTCCTCTTGGGTGTCTCAGAGGGCCGCGCGCACGTGCGCTGCGACCTCGGCGTGGGTGGCGAACCAGATGCCACTCTTGGCGGAGATGTGCTCGAGCAGCTTCTCGAGGATGAGCATGCGCGAGCGGTGACCGATGTAGTGGGGGTGCAGCGTGAGCTGGAAGAGCCCGCCCTCCTCGTAGGCGACGTCGAACTCGTCGATCCAGATCTGCAGGAGGTTGCGCGGGGCCATGTAGGGGCGCAGGCCCTGGTAGCGCTCCATCATGAGATAGGGGGCGTCGTCGCGGATCCACTCGACCGGGATCTCGATGACGCCCGTGCGCTCGCCGTCGGCCAGCAGCTCGTAGGGCTCGTCGTCCGCCATGAGGGAGGAGTCGTACTGCAGGCCCACCTCGCGGATGACGTCCAGGGTGTGCGGGCTGAAGTCCCACGAGGGAGTGCGGATGCCCACGGGGCGCACGCCCGTGATCGACTCGAGGGTGTCGATGGAGCGGTGGATGAGCTCCAGTTCGTCCGCGTACTCCAGGAGCGTGTTGCGCTCGTGGATCCAGCCGTGGACGGCCAGTTCGTGGCCGGCCTCGACGTAGCCGTTGGCCTCCTCGGGGCGGACGAGCGCGCAGACGGCGGGCATGTAGAAGCTCGCCTTGATGTCGAAGCGGTCAAGGAGGTCCATGATGCGGGGCACGCCGCGGCGGGCGCCGTACTCCCCCTGGGCCATGCGCCCGGGGGAGATCTCCCCGTCGCGGAGCGCGGGCGTCTCGTGATCGGAGTCGAAGGAGATGGCGACCGCGACGCGGGCCCCGCCCGGCCATCGCTTCCCCGCCTCCTGCCGGGCCAGCGGGGCACCGGCGCGGACCCGCTCGATGTGACCGCGCCAGGTCTCCTCCGGCCACTGCCAGGGCTGCAGCTGCGTTTCGCTCATGCTCAGTTCACGCTCCGTTCTCATGTGTCAGACGTCTCACGTCGACTGGATCACAGTAACGGGAAAACCGAGTGCCATCAACCACTACTTTGGGATTTTCATGCACTGGCAACACTTGAAACGGAAGATTCACAACTTTTGAGTCGATCGCGACTAGGCTGTGCGGCATGTCACCGCTGCGTTCCACCGCCTCTCCGGAGCGCGACGTCCCCCCGCTCGACGAGGTCGATCTCGACATCATCGACGCCCTGCAGATCGCCCCCCGGGTCCCCCTCGCCGCCCTGGCCGAGTGCCTCTCCATCCCCACGAGCACGGTGCACCGCCGGCTCCAGCGGCTCGTCGACGAACGGCTCCTGCGGGTGGTGGGGCGTCACGCGTGGAGCCTGCTGACCCGGTCCAACCCGTACGAACTGTGGATCAAGGTGGAACCGGGGCGTTCGCGGGACGTCGCGGACGCTCTCCTGCCCATCCCCGAGGTCCAGCTGGTCTTCGAGACCACGGGAGAGGCGGACGTCCACGCGGCCGTGGTCCCCTTCCACGATTCCAACGTCTACGAGCTGATCTGCGAACGCATCCCCCGGATCGACGGGGTCGTCTCCGTGGACAGCCGGCTCATCATCGACTCGGTCCGCATCGCCCAGCAGTGGCGCAGCCACCGCCTGGCACCCGGGATCGCGGCAGCGTTGGAAAAGCATCACCTCGTCGTGGACCAGCCCCTCCCCGGCTCCCTGGCCGCGCTGAGCGAGATCGAGTTCGAGGCGATGCGCGCCCTGGGCGCCAACGGGCGCGTCACCGCCGCGGAGCTCTCGCGCGAGTTCGGCGTCGCCTCCTCCACGGCGAACCGGGCCATCCAGAAGATCCTGCGCAGCGGGGCCGTCCTCCCCCGCGTCGAGGTCGAACCCGCCCTGCTCGGCTTCCCGCTCCAGGTCCTCGTCTCGGTCGACGCCGAGCCCGGACAGTTCTCGCACATCACCCAGACCCTGACCGCCCACCCCAAGATCCGCATGGCGAGCGTCGTCACGGGCCCCACGCCCATCTCCGTGCACGGGGCGTTCCGCTCCACGGACGACTTCTCCGCGTTCGTCAACGGCGATCTGGCCCAATTGCAGGGCGTGCACGGCATCCGCAGCGCCGTGGTCCTGCGGGTGGCCAGGCGCTACTGGATGGACCGCACGGGCTACCGGATCGAGGACCAGATCGAGGGGCTCCTCACGCGCTGACGGCTACACCGCGTCGTCGTGCACCCGGACGGACACGAAGGTGACCACTCCCCCCGGGCCCCGGTAGAAGTGCAGACGGCGGGCGGAAGCCGCGTTGGTCTGGAGGTTGGCCCGCCAGAGGTGCCCCAGCTCGGAATGCTGCACGGCCTCCGCTCCGCCCTCGCCCGCGTGGTACTGGTGCATGGCGCGCCCCGGAAGCGCATCGGCGAGACCCGTGAGGACCTCCATCATGACGTCCGCGAGCTTGTCGCGGTCCAGGCCGTCCAGCGCCCACACCGAATCCATGAAGCGCGGCCCGAAGCGGTACCCGGCCAGGGGGCGATGCGGTTTGTCCGCCTCCGGGAGGCGCCGTTCCCACGCGGCGTGGACCTCCGCACGCAGCCGCGCCGCTTCCGAAGGCCCGGGCGCGCCCGAGTCCTGCTGCAACCGACGCACCTCGAGCCGCAACTGCCGCGTCTCCTCGCGGCGCTCGCGCTCCTTCTCCTTCCATCTCGCGGCCTCGGACTGGGCGGCGTGCACCGCGCGCGCCATGGATTCGAGCTCCTCCCCCGCCGAGGGCCCGACGACGCCTGCACGCCTGCGCAGCTGGCTCACCTCGCGGGCCAGGCGTTGGTTGATCATGGACTGGCGCTGTAGCTGGTCCCGCAGGCGCACCTCCGCAGCCTGGGCGGCGTGGAGGAGGCGGCGCAGTTCCTCCTGGCCGTCGTCGGCGCGTTCCGGGGGCGCTTCCGCGGGCGAGACGGTGTCCCACACCTGGCCGGTGAAGGCGACCGGGGCGTCGTCGGGCACGGGAAGGACGCTGGCCCGGGCCACGCGGTCCTCGGCGACGCGGCGGGCGACGGCCTGGAGCCGCGCCTTGGTCGCGGCGTCGACCCGGCTACCCAGGGCGGGCGTCTCCACCATGACGCGCTGGGTGTTCCAGAGGAAGCCCTCGAGCTCGGAGTACACGCGGGCGGAGCTGAGGTGGCTGGCCTTGGCGGCGCTGATGAACTGCGAGGCGTAGGGCCGATCCAGCCAGTCGGCGCCGCCGGGATAGACGCGCACGCACTCGCCGTAGACGCCGGCCCCTGGCGGGAGCGCACCGGAGAGGGTGCGCGTGGCGTCCGCGCCCGTGATGACGCGGACCTCGACCCCCAGGCGACGGGCCACCTCGTCCGGGTCCAGCATGGGCGCGTCGTGGTGCGTGGAGATGACGACGACGGGCTCGACGCGGTCGATGTCGGTGAGGAACTCGGCAAGCTCCTCGGCGTCGTCCTCGGTGCGGGCGAAGGCATGCACGGCGATCACACTCCTTCGCTTCCGCTGGCGGCTCCTGGGGCCATCATGGTTGGCCAGGGAAGTTCAGTCCAGGGGCACGGGGTCACCCCGTGCCCCTGAACTACCTCGGCAGACGCTGCGCCAAGCGATGTCCCAGGACTTCGAGCCAGCGGTCCGGCGAGGCCGTCGCATCCTCCAGGGACGGCGCCGCCTCCGTGACGGCGAGCGCCGCACGAATCCCGGCCGCCTCCAACTGGTCCGGCGAGAGGGTGACCCGTCCGGCGACGGCAAGGACGGGCACGCCCGCGACGCGCGCACGGGCGGCGACGACGGCGGGCGCCTTGCCGTGCAAGGTCTGCTCGTCCAGGCACCCTTCCCCGATCACCACGGCGTCCGCCCCGTCCAGCCCCTCGTCGAAACCCACCATGTCCAACACCGCGTCCGCCCCGGACACGAAGCGTGCGCCGAGGACGGCGAGGGCGAAACCGGTTCCCCCTGCCGCCCCCCGCCCCGGGAAGTTCCGCCAACTCAGGCCGGGTAAGGGAGGCGAAGCGGGCCAGCACCTCGTCCGCTCGCGACACGTCCTCCGGCGCCAGCCCCTTCTGCGCGCCGAACACGGAGGCCGCCCCGTCCGGGCCCACCAAGGGATTGGTGACATCGCACGCCGCGATGAGTTCCACGCCGTCCAAGGCGGCGAGCGCCGGCCCCAGGTCCACCGCCGCCACGGCCGCGAGTCCTTCGTGGCCCGGCGGCACCTCGGCCCCCTGCGCATCCAGCACGCGCGCGCCGAGGCCCTTCAGAAGTCCTGCCCCCGCGTCAGTGCCGGCCGACCCGCCGAGTCCTACGAGGATGCGTTTGGCGCCGCGGGAAACCGCCTCGAGGAGGACCCAGCCCAGGCCGGAGGTCTCCGCGGCCGCGTGATCAAGGCGGCCGCCAGTCAAGAGGCGCAGGCCGGAGGATTCGGCGAGTTCCACGACGGCGTCACCGCCACGTACCGCATAACGCGCCCGGATCGGTTGCCCCGTGGGTCCCGGCACGGTGAGCGAGCGCTCGGCGAATCCGGCGGAGAGGGCCGCCTCCACGGTGCCGTCGCCTCCGTCAGCGACGGGGCACGAACGGATCACGAGATCCGGGTCCGCGGCCCCGAGGCCGCGCGCCAACGCCGCCGCCACCTCGCGGGCGGAAAGCGTTCCCTTGAACTTGTCCAGGGCCAGAAGCACGGTTCGAGTCACGCACCCACTCTGCCCTGCGACGGGGCGCGGTGCACGGTCCAGCCGTCCCCAACTGGCCCGGCGCGTCAGGCGCCGTCTGGGGGCACGGTCAATGCCGCCCGGAGGTGTTCCTCCGAGTACCAGAGCGGAAGATTGAGGTAGCGGTCGAATCCTCCGAAGGGCGAGTAATGCTCGGAACCCGACAGCGCGCGCACTCCCTGGTCCCGCAGGGGCCGACAGACGGCTTCGGCGTCTTCACCCGTGTCGATCCACATTCCCGTGCCCCCGCTGGGCGGCTCCCACGACCAGTGCGGGCGCAGCTCGGCCAGCACCTTCGCCGCGGTTTTGTACCCCCTGATCATCGCTTCCACACGTTGGGAGCGGATTTGGGACAGGCGTCCCAGGAGTTCCACGGCCATGATCTGGTCCAGGACGGAGGAGGTCAGGTCGATGGAGCGTTTGAGTTCGGTGAGCCGTTGGATCACGGCGGGGTCGGCGCGGATCCATCCGACTCTCAGTCCGCCCCAGGTCAGTTTGGACAGGGTGCCGAGGGTGAGGACGTGTCCATCGCCCAACGCCGCGGCGAGTCCCAGCCGCGAGGGAGCGTCGTCGAAGAGGAGCTCCGCGGAGGTTGCGTCCTCGACGCACAGGGTGTCTGACTCGGCGATGAGTCGGGAGAGCCGGGTCAGATCCTCCGGCGCCAGGGTGGATCCGGTGGGGTCGTGGACCACGGGCTCGCACACGAGGAGCCGCGGGTGTCTGGTCCGCATGAGCCGTTCCAGCAGGTCCCACCGCGGCGCGGGGTATTCGATGGGAGCGGAGAGCAGGCGCGCACCCGTGCGGCGCAGGACGTCGAGGGTGCGGCGGGAGGTGGGTTCCCCGACCACCACCTCGTCGACGGGGCCGATCAGCAACTGGCTCACGAGCCACATGGCCTGCTGGGCGCCGCCGGTGATCAAGATGTTGTCGGAGGTGGTGGGAAGGCCGGCGTCGGAATAGCTGGCGGCCAACGCCTGGCGCAGCTCGGGAAGCCCGGCCGGGAAGAACCCGCCGTCGGCAACGTGCCGCCGCAAACGCTCCTGGTCCAACGAGTGAAAGGCCTCCACCACCAGAGGCAGCCCGGGCAGCGCCCCGCTGGAGATGTCGTACGCGCCGAGCCGAGGTCCCGGGGTCGATTCCGGCGAGACCACGCCCTTGCGGCGGACGCGGCATCCCGAGCGGGCGAAGGACTCGGCGACGTCGGCGGCGACAAGTTCCTCGTAGGCCTGGGAGACGGTGCTACGGGAGACGCCCAGCGCCTGGGCGAGCGCCCGTTGGGAGGGAAGGATGGTGCCGTCCGCTATGGCGCCGTCGGCAATCAGTTGCCGCACGCCGTCGGACAGGGCCCGGGGCAGGCCGCCCTCGTTGCTCTGCCAGTCGCCGAGCATCCTGCTCAGGCGATCGGCCGCCATGCGGCCCTGGGACAACACCATCGATCCTCCTTCCCGCCGTTCCGCGACCCCCTACTGGTCGGTGACGGACCCGTCCACGTCCAGGCGGGTCTTGACCGGGCGGTGGACGTACGGGGCGCGCTCGGTCACGTCGGGCAGCAGGGTCACGCCGATGCCGGCGCGGTCGTTGACCAGCAGGTAGCCCTTGCCATCGTATTCGGGCTCGCCCGTGACCAGGTCGGTGCCGTCGGGACGGTCCTGCAGCAGCGAGTGCCACGTCTTGCCCGGGTGCTCCAGCAGCGCGAAGTTGGGGATGGCGGCAGCCACCTGCAACGACGCAGCCGAGATGACGGGGCTCAAGGGGTTGTGGGGCACCACGCCGATGTGTTGGGCCTCGGCGAGCGCCGCGACCTTCTTCAGGCCGGAGATCCCTCCGACGAGGCCGACGTTGGGGCGGATGTACTGCACGGCCTGGCGCTTGAGCAGCATGGCGAATTCCCAGATGGAGGTCAGGCGTTCGCCGGTGGCGATGGGGACCGGGATGCGGCTGGCGACGTACTCCATCTCGTCGAAGTTGTCCGGCATGACCGGGTCCTCGTAGAACTTGGGGCGGAACTGGGCGATGCCGTTGCCCAGTTCCACGGCCTCCGCGGGCGTGAGGCGGCGGTGGATTTCGATGCACAGGTCGACGTCGTCGCCCACGGCCTCGCGGTAGGCGCCCACGGCGTCGATGGCTTGGGCGATCTTGGCCGAGTGCGTCGAGTAGTAGGGAAGGTTGCGGTCCTCGTCGAGGAACGGGGTCAGGTGCCCCACTGCGGTGAAGCCTTGCTCCTTGGCGGCCTTCACGTTGTTGACGAGTTCCTCACGCGTGCTGCCCACGACGTGCTGGTAAACGCGGGCGCGGTCGCGGACGCGTCCGCCGAGCAGGGCGTGGACCGGGACGTCGAAGTGTTGCCCGGCGATGTCCCAGAGCGCGATGTCGATGGCACTGAGCGCGCCCATGATGACCGAACCGCGGAAGTGGAAGGCCCGGTACATGTACTGCCAGTGGTGCTCGATCCGCAGCGGGTCCTCACCGAGGAGGTACTCGCCGAACTTCTCAACGGCCGCGGCCACGGACTCCGGGAAACCCCAGGCGCCGGATTCTCCGAGGCCGACGTGGCCTTCGTCCGTGTGCACCTGCACGTACAGGTACCGGTCCACCAGAATCGGCTCAACCTTGGTGATTTTCATGAACGTTCAGCCTTTCGCGAGAGTGAGGATGGCTCCAGGCATGGCCTGGGGTTTGGGCCTGGAAGCCAGGATGCAGAAGAAGGAGATGAGCGCCATCACGCACATCATCAAGGCCACGGGCCAGTAGTGACCCCCGGCCCAGTTGGCCAGCGCCAGGCCGATCACCGGGATGAAACCACCTAGAGCGGACACGGACTCACGCGAAAGCGTCACGCCGGACATGCGCAGGCGAGGCTCGAACATCTGCGTCAGGTACGCGGCCTGGCCTGCGTTGTTGAGTTCCTTGCCCACGGAGGTGCCCAGGAACAGGGCCAGGAAGATGATGAACGGGGAACCCGTGTTGACCATCCAGTAGAAGGGGAAGGAAAGCAGGGCGGCGAAGGCGGCGGCGAAGAGGTACACGCGGCGCGTACCGAAGCGGTCGGTGAGGTGGCCGAAGAGGAGCACCGTGAAAATGCCGGCACCGGAGGCGATCATCAGGCCCGTGAGAATGGTCTGCTTGTCCACGCCCACGGTGTTCACGGCATAGACGGTGACGAACGTGGTGTAGATGTAGCCGAGCGGCGGGTCCATGAGGCGCGCCCCGGCGGCCAGCAGCACATCCTTGGGGGCGGTACGCAGCAGGTCGAGCATCGGCACTCGCGGCTGGTGCTCGGCGACCTTGACCCGCAGGTACTCCGGCGACTCCGAGATGCGCAGGCGCAGCCACAGTCCCACGATGACGGGAACGATGCCGGCCAGGAACGGGATCCGCCAGCCCCACGACTCGATGGCGGCTTCCGGCAGGAGCTGCACCGCGGCGAAGGCCGCGGTGGAGAGCAGGAATCCGATCTCCGAACCGACCTGAGCCGTCGAGGCGAAGAGGCCCTGCTTGCCCTGAGGCGCATACTCGGCGCTGAGCACCACGGAGCCGCCGAATTCGGCGCCGGCGCCGAATCCCTGGATCAGGCGGAGAAGGACCAGCAACGCCGGGGCAGCGATGCCGATCGAGTGATACACCGGCAACGCGCCGATCAAGGTGGTTGCAATGCCCATCATCAAGAGACTGATGACCAGGACCGCCTTGCGACCGTGCTTGTCACCAATGTTTCCCAGCACGATCCCCCCGAGCGGACGCGCGATGAAGCCCACGGCGAAGGTCGCCACCGATGCGATCGTGCCCACCGCCGGGCTCAGGTCCGGGAAGAAGAGCTTGTTGAACACCAGCGCCGAGGCCAGTCCGTACAGCGCGTAGTCGTACCACTCCAGGGCCGTGCCGACGATGCTCGCCGCGATGACCCGGCGCCGCATGGGCGATGTGGGCAGCGCGGGTCCTGCGTCCGTGAAGGATGGGCTGGTCATGCCGATCACTCCTCTCTGCGTTGAGGGAAACCCACCGGATCTGCGAACAACAAAGGGTTTACGCAGGACAAAATGGGTATTAATTCAATGCAGACAAGGCTATGGGGGACGTGATTCGCGCCACCAGGCCAGCGCCGGCCAACTGGCCTGTACTGGCCGGATGCCTCTCAAGGCGGGCCGCGCGGCGACCCCATCGGCGCGTCCCATCGCCGCCCCGACCATCGCAAAAAAGTAGTGGGCCGGGCGCTCGCGGCACCCGACCCACTTCCACTTCACCCTTGGAGGAGAACGGCGTCACGAGGATCCCGGTCAACCGTCTTGGACGCCGCGACCGCTCACTTCGACGCGCTCGGTCACACCGTCCACACACAGAGTGGCTCACCGGGAACGCGAAGGTCAACAGCGTGATCTTTCGTGACGCCGTGCGACGACGCCGGCCCCACGACGGCGGTCGGTAGGCTCTGGCCATGACCGTCACGGAGCTCTTCACCGACATCGATGCCATCCTCTTCGACCTCGACGGGACGCTGATCGACTCCACCGCCGTCACCAGCAACGCCTGGGCCCGTTGGGGCCGGGAAATGGGCATCACGCGCACCGACTTCCACGACCACGGCGTGCCGGCCCGCCAGGTCATCCAGGGCGTCATCGACTCCGGAGACCTGGCCGCCGAGCGCTTCGACGAGGCCTTCGCGCGCATCAACCACCTCGAGGAGAGCGACACCACCGGCGTGGTCCGACTCCCCGGCGCCGCCGAACTCCTCGCCTCGCTGCCGTGGGACCGCTTCACCATCGTCACGAGCTGCACCGACGCGCTCGCGGCCGTGCGCCTGGGTGCGGTCGGGTGGAGCGCCCCGGCGAACATGGTCACCGCGGACATGGTGGACACGGGCAAGCCCTCCCCCGAGGGGTACCTCCTGGGCGCCGCCCGGCTGGGCGTGGATCCCGCTCGCTGCCTGGTCGTCGAGGACGCACCGGCCGGCCTGGCCGCCGGGCGCGCCGCCGGGGCCCGGACGCTGGCGCTCGGCGGAACCTACGGTTCCCACGCTCTCGAGGCGGACGTGGTGCTCCCCTCCCTGGCCGGCGTCCTCGCCCTTCCCGTGCCCGACGGCGGCCCGATCACCCTGGTACGCGAGCTCGCCTGAGCGGGCCGCACCTCTTTCACCCGGTTCGCTTCATGTCACCGCGGGCGCAGGCGGTGACATGAAGCGATCGGGGTGAAAGAGCCACCCGACCTCACGGCCACGGGCGCGTACTCAGCTCCGGGACGAGCCCCTGAGCGCGCAGGCGCGCCACGAACACCTCCGGTGTCTCCAAGGCGGACGCTCCCCAGTGCAGGGGGCGTTCCCCCTTGGCCATCAGCCTGCTGTCGCGCTCCTTCTCCGCCCTGAGCCGCTGATACGTCGAGCGGCCGTTCCCCATGCCGGCGTCCACGTACTTGGAGATCCCGTCGCACTCTCCGACCAGGTGCAGGAATTCCCACCAGAAGTCCGCCCGGGCGATGAATCCGTCGTCGTCGTAGAACTCGTGTTGCAACTCGGGCACCGGCAGTCCGGCGTCGAGCATCAGGAAGCGACTGCGGGACTCGGCGACCGACTCGCTGTCCGCGGTCGAGGTGATCCACAGCCCGCTCGCCCTGCGGCGCGTCCGTTCCCGCGGTATCTCCGCGATCAGTCTCCCGAGCGCCTCGGCATCGAAGCGGCTTCCGAACCGCAGCGACCTCCTCACGGCGTCGGCCGCGGCGAGCGCCCTCCACCCGCCCTCCGAGAGCACCCCGATCAACGCATGGAGGACGTCGTCGCGCCGGAAACCGTCCTGGAAGATCTGCCGGCGCTCCGGCACGAGTCGCACCCTGACCGGGACCGCCGGAAGCGCACGCGCCCGCCTGGCGAGGGACGTAGTTCCCGCAACGGCGAAGACCGCGTCGCGGGACCCGGCATGCCCGCGCGAGTGCGTTGCCACGTCGATGGTCTCCGGATCCGGCATACCCGGATGGGCCAGGGCGAGCGCCGTCAAATGCGTGAAGACGGCGCTCGGACGCGTGACCAGCACGCCGGCGACCGTCATGAGGAAGCGCTGCCGGTAGCTCGCCTCCACCCACCGCTCGGTCTCGACGTACGCACGCACCGCGACTCGCACCACTTCCCCCTTGGTGAAGCGCCGGGAGAGACCGGCGGTCCCGTCACCGCGCACAACCCGGCTCATCGCCTCCACGAATTCCGACTCCATGACAAGCAGCCTGCCGACATTCCGGCGCCCGTGCGGGTGTCCTGGGAGCCGGCGGGGGACAACGCCGTCCTGTGGGGGGGCGCATCGACGCGGGGTCGTCACCCCGTTCGCTCCAGATCACCCCGGGCGCCCGGGGTGATCTGGAGCGAACGAGGTGAAACAGTCCGCGGGACCCGGTGCGCTCGCGCCGCGACGGGCCTACGGTGGAGGCAGTCACCGCGCCACCAGGAGGAGACATGTCTGCAGCCCTCGCACTCGTCGTGAGCACCGCCGTCGGGCACCTCGTGGCACCACTCGGAGCCCTGACCGTCTACGACTCGCTCGGCCCCGCGGCGATCGCCGCGGGCGTCGTCATCCTGGGCGTGCTGTTCATCGGCATCGGGATCCACCTGAGCCGGCGCCGCGGCCGCTGAGCCGCGCCCGGGCGCAAGGCCGCACGGAAACCGTGGGGAAGCCCAAAATTCTCTTGTGGGTGTCGGCCCCCACGCCTACCTTGGTGAAGCGACGTCGGTCCGACGGCGCCAGGGGCCGGATGACGGCCGCGATCAAGGGAGACCCCCATGGCAGAGACCACCTTCCGACCCGGCACCCCGTGCTGGCTCGATCTCATGACCTCAGACGTCCAGGGAGCGCGCGAGTTCTACGGTCGGCTCCTGGGCTGGGAGTTCCAGACCGGCGACGAGGAAAAGTACGGCGGCTACGTCATGTCCCTGCTGAACGGGCAGCCGGTCGCCGGCATCATGGGCAAACAGCCGGAGCAAGCCGACATGCCGGACGTCTGGAGCACCTACCTGGGCGTGGAGGACGCGGCCGCCACGCTGGAGGCCGTGTCCGCCCACGGCGGCACGGTCCTCATGCCGGCCATGGACGTCCCGGAGCAGGGCGTGATGGCCATCATCATGGATCCGGGGCAGGCCACCGTCGGCGTGTGGCAGCCGACCGGCATGAGCGGATTCGGCCTGTCTGGCGAGCCCGGGGCCCCCTATTGGCACGAACTCTTCACGGCGAACTTCGGCCCCACCCTGGACTTCTACCGCACCGTCTTCGGCTGGGACGTCTCGATGATGTCCGACACGGACGAGTTCCGCTACGCCACGCTCGGCGAGGGCATGGACGCTTCCGCCGGCGTCATGGACGCGTCCGCACTCGTCCCCGCGCAGATGCCCCCGCACTGGCGCGTCTACTTCGAGGTTCAGGACGCCAACGCTGCGGCCGAGCTCGTCGCCGAGCTGGGTGGCCGCGTCCTCGATGGGCCGGAGGACACCCCTTACGGGCGCATCCTCACCGCCCAGGACCCCTTCGGCGCCGTCTTCCTCCTGGCGCAGAACCTGGGCGGCTGGAAGGGCTGAGCACCACGGCGAGGGCCTCGAACCGATCGGTTCGAGGCCCTCTCCCATCTCGCGGGAACGGCTCAGTGCTTGAACGCGTCCTTCACCTTTTCGCCCGCTTGCTTGATGTCCCCCTTGGCCTGCTGGGCCTCGCCCTCGGCCTGAAGATCCCTGTCGTCCTTGGCGTCGCCCAGGGCCTCCTTGACCTTGCCGACGGCCTTGTCCTTCGCGTTCTCCAGCTTGTCGCCCAGACCCATGGGAATCTCCTTCCGATCGCGGGTGCCGCCCCTCGGCACCCGGTGCCTTCGACGTTGCCACGTGCGTCCGCGCCGCCCAAGCCGGCCGCGGATCCTCCCAGGGACCTCCCATGCGGCCGGAACTCCTCCCACAGGGGGACGCGCGCCCCGGGCATTTGGTTCTCACGGGTGATGACCGGTGGGCCACCCGGGCTGTGGACTGGTTCCATGAACGCGCACCCCCGCCTCCCCTGGACCGGCATCATGCTGTTCTCCGCGAGCGCAGCGCTGCTGGCGCTCGTCAGCCTCCCCACCGCCCGGCTGCTGTCCTCCGCCGCGACGGGGTGGGCGGACGGCCTGGACGCCGGCGTCGTGGGGCAGGTGCGAGGCCTGGCCGACGTCGGCCTGGCCCTGGCCGTCCTGGCCTACGTGAGCTGCGTCGTCGCGGCGCATCGCCGCGGGCGGGTGCCCTTGGAGGGCCTGTGGGCCGGGCTCGCCGCGGCCGCCGCCTACCCCTTCGCCACCGGCCTGGGACGCCTGGGGGACGGCACCTGGCCCAGCGCGCAGTCCGCGGCGGTGGCGGCCTTGGCCGTCGCCATGGTGCTGACGCTGCGCCGCACCAGGGTGGTGCTGGCGGCCGGCACCCTGGTGCTGCTCGTCGCGGTCAGCCACATCGCCTCCGGCGCCCACCACGTGCACGACGTCGCCAGCGGCGTCGCGCTCGGAGCCCTCCTCAGCTTCCTGGTGCTGGCCCTCGCGGTCGCGGTGCCGGAGCGCACGGCACCGGCGGCACGTGACCACGCGGCGTCGGGCATCTCGGTGGGGGCCACGGCGGTGCCCGCCCGCCGCTGACCCGACCTCAGTACCCCGCGGTGACGTCCACGACGCCCTCGAACCCGGCCGCGAACGGGTCCAGCTCCGCCGCCGCGAAGCGCTCCACGTTGCGGCGCAGGCGCGCGCCGAGCAGCGGCTGGATCATTTCGCGGGTGTCCGCTGTGTGCGGGGTGATGAGGCAGCGCGGTTCGTCCCACAGCGGGTGCCCGTCCGGCAGCGGCTCGGGATCGGTGACGTCCACGGCGGCGCCGAGCAGGTGCCCGGAGGCCAGGGACGCGACCAACGCGTCGGTGTCCAGGAGCGGGCCCCGCCCCACGTTGACGAGGATCGCCTCCGCCTTCATGGAGGCCAGCCGCGCGGCGTCGATGAGGTGATGGGTGTCGGGAGTGAGGGCGGCGGCCAGCACCACGACGTCGGCCCCGGGCAGCACCTCGTCCAGTCGCCCACTCGTCACGGTCGCGACGGCGCCCTCGGCCGGGACGGCGGTGCGGCGCACCACGGTCACGTTCATGCGCACGGCGTTGAGCAGGCGCACGATCTCCAGCGCCAGCCCGCCGGCCCCCACCACCACGGCGTTGAGCCCGGCCAGCGAGGTCCCGCGCGCCTCGCCCCAGCTCGTGGCGAGCGAGCGCAATTTCAGGTGCCGCGCCACGGCGAGCGTAAGGGCCAGGGTGTGCTCGGCGACGGGCTCGGAGTACGCGCCCTTGGCGCTCGTGAAGCGCACGTGCGGAAACTCGTTCATGGTGCCCAGGTACGAGTCCACGCCGGCGTAGGGCAGCTGCACCCAGCTCAGCTGCGGGTTCTGGCGCAGCAGGCCGGGCAGCTGCGTGAAGTCGTTGCGGTGGTCGAGCGCCAGCGCGTCCGGCCGCTCGTCCTTGCCGACCACCACGCCCCCGCCGCCCTCGATGGCGTCGACGAGGAACGGGAGGGGCTCTCCGTGGATGGCGATGCGGGGCTGCTTCACGCTGGGACTCCTATGTCTGCTCGGGAACGCCGCCCGTGCTGGCGCCCCCGGGTCGGTGCCCGACGACGCACGGTCGGCTCTGCGCCGAACGCTAGCCCATGAGGGCCTCACCGCGCCGCCTCGCGACGCGGCCCCACGAGCGACGCCGCCGCCCGCCCCTGGAAAGGGGCGAAGCGGCGGCGTCGGGCAGGGACGGGGCGGCGCAGGCGATGGGCCGGCGGTTCACCCCACGAAAGGGGATCAGACGGCGCAGCCGTCGGGGCCGCAGACCTCGCCGTCCTGGCCCACGCCGGCCAGCGGCGCCAGCTTCGGGGCGGGGTTCAGCTCGCCGTAGACCTGCGAGAGCGCCTGGGTGAAGACCTCCTCCGGCTGCGCGCCGGAGACGCCGTACTTGTTGTCAAGCACGTAGAAGGGGACGCCCTGGATGCCCAGGCGAGCGGCCTGCTGGATGTCCTCGTCCACCTCGTCGCGGAAGGCGGCGGGGTCAGAGAGGACGGCGTCGGCAACGCTGGCTGGCAGCCCCGCGCCGGTCACGATCGCGGCGAGCTCGGCGTGGTCTCCCACGTCCTTGCCCTGCTCGAAGTAGGCGGAGAAGAGCGCGTCCACCACGGGGGCCTGCACGCCGTGCTCCGCGGCGGCCTGGATGAGCCGGTGCGCCGTGAAGGTGTTGGAGGGGACCGAGGACTCCTGGTCGAAGTGGATGCCCAGCTCCTCACCCATGCGCTTGAGGTGCTCGCCCGACTCCTTGAAGCGCTCCGGGTCGAGGCCGCGGCCGCGCAGGTACTCCTCGTGCGTCATGGTGGCGCGCTCGGGGGCGGAGGGGTCCAGCTGGAAGGAATGGAAGCGCACGTCCACGTCGTCCTTGAAGGGCAGGGTCTGCAGGACCTTGTCGAAGCGGCGCTCGCCCACGATGCAGAAGGGGCAGGCGACGTCGAGCCAGATGTCGACGGCGAGGCGCTGGGACGCGGAGGTGTTCACGGCGGTGGAGGTCATGCGGAGTGCAACCCGGGCGGGAGCCGTGGCATTCCCCGGGTGACGCGCAAGAATGGAGACCCGACCACCCCTGAGCAGGAGTCCCGTGAGCACCACCCAGCCCGTCCGCGTCGGCGGCGTGTCCCTCGGCGAAGGCCGCGCCAAGATCATCGTGCCGCTCATGCCGCGCTCGGTGGAGGAGGTGCCCGCCGCCGTCGCCGCCCTCGACGGCCTGCCCGTGGACCTCGTCGAGTGGCGCATGGACCATGTCCCCGCCTCGGAGGACGTGCCGGCCGTGGGCGCCGCGCTGCGGGCCGCCACGGCGCTGCCGGTCCTGGCGACCTACCGCACCGACCGGGAGGGCGGCCTCGGCACCCTGCCCGACGACGCCTACGCGGCCCTCGTGGCCGACGTCGCCGTCGCGGGCCTGGCCGACGCCGTGGACGTGGAGTACCGGCGCGCGCCGAACGCCGTGGCGACGGTGTTCGCCGCGGCGCGCCCGGCGGGAGTCCCGGTGCTCGCCTCGTTCCACGACTTCACCGGCACCCCCACCCGCGAGGCGCTCCTCGGCCACCTGCGCGCGCAGGCCGAGCTGGGTGCCGACGTCCTGAAGGTCGCGGTCACGCCGCGCACCGGCCTGGACGTGGCGGAGCTGCTCGCGGCGTGCGCGGCGGCGTCGGCCGAATTCGCGGCGCCCGTGCTCGCCATCTCGATGGGATCGTTGGGGCTCGTCAGCCGGGTCGCCGGGGCGACGTTCGGCTCCTGCGCCACCTTCGCGACGGCGGGCGCGGCCTCCGCGCCCGGGCAGATCCCGGCGGGCGAACTGGCCCCGCTGCTGGGGCTGTTCCGTCCCTGAGCGGCCTCCCGGGCCGCCCGCGCGCCACCGCGTAGGGTTGTCACCATGATCTTCAAGTCCGTGGGTGACTCGCGCCCGTATCCCGATCACGGTCTCACGACCGCGCGGGACTGGGCCGGGATCCCCCCGCGGCAGGTTCGGCTCGAGGACCTCGTCACCACCAAGGCCACCCTGGATCTCGCGGCGCTCCTGGCGGAGGACTCCACGTTCTTCGGCGACCTCTTCCCGCACGTGGTGCGCTTCGACGGCGTGCTCTATCTCGAGGACGGCCTGCACCGCGCCGTCCGCACGGCCCTGCACCACCGCTCGATCATGCACGCCCGCGTGCTGGACCTGGACGCCAAGGGCGGTGCGGGTGAGCACCGCTGAGCCCGCGCCGCCGACGCCCCTCGGCGGCGATCCCGCGGAGGACCCCACCGTCACGCCGGAGCAGGCCGCCCTGGCCAGGGCCACGCGCCGCTGGGTCGTGGCAGGCCTGGGCGTCGTCGCCCTCATCGGGCTGGCCTTGGGAGTCACGTGGTTCGCCAACGGCACCTGGAATCCGGCCTGGGAATCCGCGCCGCGCGGAACGGTGTGTCCCGCTCAGCAGCTCACGCCGTCGGATCCCGACGACGTGCGCGTCAACGTCTACAACGCCACGCAGACCGAGGGCAAGGCCTCCATGGCGGCCCGGGCGCTGAAAAAGCGCGGCTTCAAGGTGGGGCGCGTGACCAACTCCGAGCTCTCCGACCAGCGCCGCAGCCAGGCCGGGCTCATCCTCTCCGGGCCGGGCACGCTGCAGCAGGCCCTCGCGGTGCAGCGGCAGGTCCCGGGCGTCGACGTCCTGGTGCAGCCGGCCAGGACCGACGGAACCGTTGACCTGGTGCTCGGCGAGGGATTCCGCCGCCTGCTGCCCCCGGCGAAGGTCTCGCACTCACCCGGCCAGCTGCGGTGCACCTCGTCCGTCATGGGCGGCTGAGCCTCAACCGAGCTGGGGCCACTCCGTCCCCCTGCACAGGGCGCTCCGCAACGCGCGCCGGGGCACTTTCCTCCCGATCCGGAGACAAAGTCAAGGCTTCGTCACATGAGCGCAACATGAGCACATGTGACGCCACATGCCCTCGCTCCGTGACGGCCCCCGGGCGGAGCATGACGATATGCAGAACTCCGTTGCCCCCACCGAGGGCGCACCCCGTACCGAACTGCCCGTCCTCGACCTCAGCACCGCACGCGCGCAGGACGGCGGCTTCTCCCCCGTCTTCCTGGAGCAGCTGCGCGACGCCGCGCACAACGTGGGCTTCTTCCAGCTGATCGGCTACGGCTCGCGGGAGAACCAGGCGCAGGAGTTGCTTGACACCGTCGCGGAGTTCTTCAAGCGTCCGCTCGAGGAGCGCCTGGAGCTGGACAACCGCCTCACGCCGACCTTCCGCGGCTACACGCGCCTGGGGGCCGAGCGGACGCAGGGCCGCGCCGACTCGCGCGAGCAGATCGACTACGGGCCGGACCGCGAGCCGCTTGCCTCCGTCCCCGCGGGCCAGGAGTACCTGCGGCTGCAGGGGCACAACCTCTTCCCGGCGGGCTTCCCCGTGTTGGAGGAGAAGGCCATGGAATGGGCCGGCCTCATGTCCACCGTGGGCACCGAGCTGCTCGCGGCCATGCTGGCCACGCTGGAGCTGCCCGAGGGCCAGTTCGCCGCCGCCTTCGAGGGGGCGCCGGCATGGATGGGCAAGCTGGTGCATTACGTGGGCGGCGACGCCGTGCCGGGCGCCGGCACGCAGGGCGTGGGCTCGCACAAGGATTACGGCTTCGTGACCCTGCTCCTCCAGGACTCCGTGGGCGGCCTCGAGGTCCAGCCGCGCGGGCAGTCCGAGTGGATCGATGTTCCGCCGATCCCGGGGGCGCTGGTCATCAACGTGGGCGAGATGCTGGAGATCGCGACCGACGGGTACCTGCAGGCCACCGTGCACCGCGTGACCGCTCCCCCGGCCGGCGTGGACCGCTACTCGGTGCCGTTCTTCTGGGCGCCGCGCCTGGATTCGCAGGTGGACCCGGTGCAGCTGCCGGAGTCGCTGGGCGGCGGCTCCCGCACCCGTTCCGACGATCCGGACAACCCGCTGCTCTCCGTTTACGGCGCCAACATGCTCAAGGGATTCCTGCGCGCCCACCCCGAGGTGGCCGCGCGCCACTACCCCGAGCTGGTGGGCTGATACCTGCCCGACGACGCGTGGTGACGTCCCTGCCCGACGTCGCCACGCGGCGTCGGGCACCGGGGAGGCAGCGGGAGGCCCCGACGGATCATCCGTCGGGGCCTCCCGCCGTGCGTTTCCAGTGGAGCCGGCCCGCTCAGCGCTCGTCGCGCTCCACGAGCTTCGTGGTGTTCTGCGCCGTGCGGATCGTGGCCACGGAGAACTCAAGCCCCACGCGCGCCAGCACCAGCAGGAGCAGGGCGAATACGGCGCCCAGGATCAGGACGAGGAATCCGAAGCCCGCACCGATGCCGAAACCGGCGATGACCCACGACAGGTACGCGATGCCGATGACCACCATGGAGATGACGTAGAGCACCGAGGCGAACTTCTGCGTGATGAAGTGGCTGAAGTTCAGGTTGAACAGCGCGGAGAAGAAGCCGGGGTCGGCGCTCGAACGGTCGGGTTGCCCCACGTACGGTGACTGCGGGGCGGGGGCGCCCCATCCGGTGGACGCGGGCTGGCCCCCGGGCATGTGCTGGCCCCCGGGCACGGGAAAGGCAGGCTGCTGGCCCGGCCGCGGTGCGGAACCGTAGGCCGCCCCACCTGTCGGCTGCTGCTGCGTTCCTGGGGCCGGGTCCTGTCCGGGGGGCTGGGAGCCGTAGCCGGCGTTGCCGTAGGGGTTCTCGCTCATGGTGCGTTGCTCCTGGTGCGTTCTGTGCGGTCAAAGACGTGCCCTCCCACGCTAGCCGCTGGGCAAAAGGATGAGTCAAGGCATCGGGGAACGACGCCTCCCCCATCTCCGCGCTTCTACGCGTGGTGAGGCGCCCCAGGGGGTCGTTTTCGGGCCATCGCGCGCCTCACCACGCGTAGAAGCGGGTGGGGGTATGCGAAAGACCCCCGGAAACCCTTGAGTTTCCGGGGGTCCTGCTGGCGGAGGATGGGGGGTGTCTGGTTTCGGGACATCGTTCACACCCTGTCCCTGTTTCTCCTTGATCCCAGGAGCGTGCGAGTGATGCTGGGGTGTCTCGGGACATCGTTGCGAGCATGTGTCGGGACATGCTTCCGC
>Ga0153917_1000201_pt1 | contig 50955 bp, 37 predicted proteins | sample TSFL001MetaG_FD_104695 | JGI IMG/M metagenome (GOLD analysis project Ga0153917, IMG submission 104695) | Attine ant fungus gardens microbial communities from Florida, USA - TSFL001 MetaG | ecosystem: Host-associated > Fungi > Mycelium > Unclassified | place: USA: Florida, Paynes Creek Historic...
ATCCTGAAGGCGATCGGCATTCCGACCAGCATGTTCACCGTGATCTTCGCCCTGGCGCGCACCGTGGGCTGGATCTCCCACTGGAAGGAAATGCTCTCCAGCCCGTACAAGATCGGCCGTCCGCGCCAGCTGTACACTGGCCACGAGCAGCGTGACATCGTTGACCTGAAGGACCGCAAGTAAGGGTTGCCCGGCAACGCTGAACGCGACATGAAAAGGCCACCTCTCGGGGTGGCCTTTTCTTTGCATGGCGCAAATATGCGCAAGCAAGTGGGGTTCCTCAGACTCCGGGGCCGCTTCGCCCCCTTTCGCGACGCAAGACCGCGAAACAAGGGCAAAGCCGCCGGCTGCCTTCATAAAAGGCCAGGCCGATCCGGCATCAGGGCTTTTCAGCCTTCTCGCGCAACCCTTTGAGGGTATTGAACGGCGCATCAACCACGAATTTGTTGGCCAGCCACGAAGGCACGCTCCCCCCGGGCTCGGTGTGCACCTGGTAGGTCACTTCGGTGCTGTCCCCCTTGGGCACCAGCTTCCAGAAGCCCTGGACCTGGACCACACGCACATAGCCCTTCTCCTCCGGCAGGTACTTGGGATCCTCCTCGAGCTTGCGCGTCAGGCTGCCATCGGCTTCCTCGGTCGTGGTCACATGCAGGATCGAATCACGTGGCGTCACCGGCCAGGGCGTATTGAAACGGGTGTAGGTCCAGCTCTGCGCACCATCCTGCTTGAGCAGCTTTTGCGACTCGCACTCATGGATCCACTTGCAGGCACCCACGGCATCCTCCTGCAAGGCCTTCACCTTGGCCAGCGGCGCCTTGATCAAGGTCACGCCACGGTAGGCCTTGTACTTGGAGCCCGGCACTTCGCTCAAGGAAACCTTGATCCCCTCCTCGTCCTTGGCCACCTGCCAGTTCTCGGCCCAGGCAACCGGCGACAGCAGCACACCCATGCCACACAGCAGTGCAATACGCTTGATCGATCTCATCGTTTTGTTCCTTGTTGTCGAAGATCCAACCTGTCACGCCGCCGTCATTTGCTCCAGCCAACCGAGAATCCTGATCGCCTCGTCGCGATCACTGCCACATACCTCCACATCCGCCTTGAAACCACCACACACCGCCGGCCGCTCGGGCCTGCCAAACAGCTCGCAGAGGTTGTCGGTGGTCAGGTGCAGGCAACGTTCGCCAGCAGGCTTGCCCTGAGGCATGCGCGGCATCGGCGAACTGATGGACGGGGCAATGCAGCACGCGCCACAGCCCTCTCGGCATTTCATGGAACAGGACTCCCAAGAGCAAAACGGGACGAACGTCCCTGGATAGTAACCGCTCAAACATACGTTTGAAATTGCGAAACGGATGAAATCTGCCGTGACCCGGCAGTCAGTTGAAGGACCTATTGGCGGAACTCGAAGTCGATGGCCGCCCCTTCCACCTCATGACGGCTGTCGTTGCGCAGTTGCAGCTGCATTTCGTTGTTGATCAGCCGACCATTGAGCTGGAAGGGGCTGTCGTGGCTGACCGGTTTTTGCGGAAACATCGATGGCAGCAAAGGCTTGCGACGCATCGCAGGATCCCCCACTTCAGGCGTGAGGTTTTCGACCATCGACGCAGGCAGGCTCAGATCCAGCTTCGGCTTGGGCAACGGCTTGGCGACGACCTTGGCCACCGGCTTCTTGTGCACCGTTTTAGCCGCGGGCCTGGCCGCGCTCCCGGCAGCCGCCTTGCCGGCATTGCCCACAGCCTGCCTGCGCACCGACTTGGCGCCAGCCTTGGTTTGCGCCGAGGTCGCCTTGGTCGCCGGCTGCGCGGCATATGCCACACCACCGGGCAGATACAGCGGAGCCAGGCAGAGGAACAGGATAAAAGAGCGAAGCGCTTTCATGGACATCGGGAGCGTGCTGGGAAAGTGCGTATGCTCTCTGTTCCGCTCGCCTCTGGCAAGAATTACAACAGTGAACCCGTCGCAGACTTGCACAACTGATGGGCCAGCAGACCAAGGGTGATCACCGCACGTTCAGCTTCCTTGTTCCAGGGGATGCCGCAGTTGAGCCGGATGCAGTGGTTGAACTGCTCGGTATTGCTGAAGATCAGCCCTGGCGCAATGCTGATTCCCTGCTCCAGCGCTCGCACATGCAACTCCTGGGTATTGACCCGTCCTGGCAGGCTGATCCAGAGGATGAAGCCTCCCGTTGGTCGGGTCATCTGCGTCCCTTCGGGGAAATGCTGCTGCACGGCCAGCTGGTACGCACTGAGGTTCTTGCGGTACTCCTGGCGAATGTAACGCAGGTGGCGGTCATAGCCGCCGTTTTCCAGGTAGGCCGCCACGCCCATCTGGGTCACGCTGCAGGCCGAATGGGTGGTGAACGTCTGCAAGCGCTGGATCTCGTCCTGGTAACGACCGGCGATCATCCAGCCTACGCGCACCCCTGGCGACAGGGTCTTGGAGAAGCTCGAACAGTAGATGACCCGGTCCAGGCGATCGAATGCCTTGAGCGCCTTGGTCCGCCCTTGCTCGAACATGAGCTCGCCGTAGATGTCGTCCTCGATGATCTGGATATCGAAGTCCGAGGCCAGACGCAGCAGTTGCTTTTGCCGGTCTTCCGGGATGGTGCCACCGAGCGGATTGCTCAGGCGCGGGGTCAGCACCAGGGCCTTGATCGACCACTGGTTGGCCGCCAACTGCAGCGCTTCCAGGCTGATACCGGTAGAAGGGTCGCTGGGAATCTCGATGACCTTGAGCCCCAACAGGTCGGCCAATTGCAGCAACCCATAGTAGGTGGGCGACTCGGCGGCGATCAGGTCACCCGGCCGGGTCAGCACGCGCAGCGACATCTGCAAGGCATCGACACAACCATGGGTGACCACCACCTCACGCGGATCGACCAGCACGCCGGCGTCACGCATGCGGATGGCGATCTGCCGACGCAGCGGCTCGAAACCGGGGCTGAACATGTAACTGAAGGCACGTGGGCTATGGAAGCGTGTCACCTTGGCCAGTTGCTGGTGCAGCGCCCGCACCGGCAGATAGTCGACGTGCGGCACCGCCGCACCGAACGGAAACACGCCATCGCGCCGCGCCTCGGTCAACACCTGCTGGATGATGCTCGCGCGGGTGACCAGGCCAGGCCGCTCCACCCTGGCGATATCCGGGGTCTGCGCGGTGAGGGCCGGGGTCTGGTGTACATAGTAGCCAGACTGCGGCCGCGCACGGATCAGGCCTTGATCCTCCAGGTTGGCATAGGCCTGCAACACCGTGGCATGGCTGACATTGAGCTGGGCGCTCATCTTGCGAACGGAGGGCACGCGCTCACCGGGCTGGTAGACACCCCGACGGATGTCGTCGGCCAGTTGCTGGGCAATGCGCTGATACAGCAGCAGGTTGGTCATGGCGGCTCTCGAAACGCGGACGGGTTCGTTGTTCTTGTGCGACTCAAAGCCGAGTCAGAATACCGTAACAGTTACGAAGTGTACTGGGACAGATCGCAGAATAGTCAACAATACAGTGACGTAACAATCACGGAATCCGAGAACCGACCGACTCATCGACGAATGACCCTGCCGGAGATTGCTTCGCAACCTGTCCGACAAGGTCGATCCACATTCGAGAGTTGCGCCGTTCCTGTAGCGTTGCAACTGGGCTGCAAGCCGACCCATGGCGCGGAAAGGACCAAGGCGATGAGGCGCAAAGCACCCCAAGAATCAACGCGCGGGCGCGAGCTTGCCTTTTTCGTCCGAGAAGACGATTTCGACCCGCCGATTCTGCGCCCTGCCCCGCTCCGAGGCATTGGCCTCGATCGGGTACTGGTCGCCATAACCTTCGACCTGGATGCGCTTTTCATCCACGCCGAGATCGACCAGCATGTCAGCCACTGCCTGGGCCCGATCACGGGACAGCGCGAGGTTGTCTTCCGGTGCACCGGTACTGTCGGTGTAGCCTTCGACCCGCACCACGCGACGCGGGTTGAGCTGAAGGAACTGCACCAGCTTGAGCACCGTACGGCTGGCAGAGGTCTTGAGCTCGGCACGGCCGGTATCGAACAGCACATCGCCCAGGGTCATCACCAGGCCGCGGTCACTCTGCTCGGAAGCCATGGCGGCGATCTGTGCCTCCACCCACTTGCCCTGCTGCTGCACACTGGCCAACTTGGCCTCGCGCAGCCCCAACTGCAGACGCTGGCGTTCCAGGTCAAGCTTGGCGACACGCTCCTGGTTGAGTGCAAGCTTGGCATGCTCGGTGGCGATCTCGCTGTAGCGCTTGCTCAAATAGGCGTAGTGACGCACGTCCGAACCCGTGCCGATGTAGCTCGACAGGCGCTCGGCACGCGCCAGGGACTCGCCTGCGCGAATCACATCACGTGGCGCACTGCGCAACACATCGGCGTCGTCCTTTACCTTCTGGAACGCGGCCGCAGCCTCATCCAGCGCCGACTCGCTGCGCTGGCTCGCGCAGCCCTGCAACCCGACCAGTGCCAACAGCGCCAGTGCGGCCATCGATTGGTGACGCATCATGGCTGCACCTCCAGCTGCTTGCGAAGACGCTTGACCCGCGTCTGCAACACTTCGAGCTGCTCCTCGCTCTTCTGGGTCAGCACCCGGGCCTCGGCCAGACGCGCATCCAGCTCGGCCTGCTCGGCGCGCATGCGCGCGTCACGGTAATCCTCGGTGGCCATGTTGGTTTTGGCACGCGCCAGTTTGTCTTCGGCCAGCTTCAGTTCCGCCACCTGCTCGGTGGCACCGACGGCCTTGGCCTGCTCCAGCGCCTGCTCGGACAGACGCATCTGCTCATTGGGCGCAGGATCATTGGCACAGCCAGCCAGGCCAAGCATGGCCAGGGCAAGGATCAGTGGTTGGGTTCTCATTGCATTCCTACTGTTTAGGGGCATCCAGCGGCGCCTGCATCTGCGCCTTCCAGCGCTCGACATTACGCTGCAGCACGGTCTGGGACGCCCCGGAGATCGGCAATTCTGTCAGTTTTTTTGCCAGTTGTCCGCGCAGCCAGGCGTCGTTGCAGGCCGAGTTGTGCGACACCGCCAGGAACAGGCCCGGGCGATCCACCGGCAAGCCACGGGCAATCAGGTCATTGCCCATGCCCAGGCTCTGGACCATGCCCATGCCCGAGTAGCGCCCGGCCAGCACGTAGTCCACCTGACCCAGCACCAGTTTCTGGAAGGCCTGGGTCAGGTTCTGCGCAGGCATGAGCTTGAGCTGGGCCTTGGCGAAGGCCTCGAAGGCCGGGGTCAGCCGGGCCCGCTCCGAAATACTGCCTTGGTACTGGGCAAGGTCCGCCGGCCCGTCGAACACCAGCTTGGCGTCATGGCGGGTCCAGACGAGATATTCATTGAGCTGCAGAGGGGGATGGATGTAGTCCAGCGCAGCCAGTTGATCGACTTGCATGGGCGTGTCGATCAGCAGGTCCATGCGGCCGCTGCGCACTTCTTCCAGCGCCTGGTCGCGCTTGCCGGCGTGCAGCACTTCGACCGACACCCCAAGTTCGGCGGCCACCTGGCGCAACAGGTCGACGTTGGCGCCGATCAGGTGCCGGGGATCTTTCGGGTCCTGCCAGGAATACGGCGGTGCGTCCGGGCTGCCGGTCGCCACCAGGCGTTCGCACTTGCCCGCCGCCATTGCCAACGGCGACAACAACGCCGTCACGCAGGCCAGCACCCTGCCCGCTTTGCGAAACTCCATGCCCTACTCCTTGCAGCCAGAAAAAAGCCCGGCCCTCGTTTCGGAGGGCCGGGCTTCTTTATAAGTGAAGCCGCCGGATCAGACCAGCTTTTCCAGCTCCGGAACCGCCTCGAACAGGTCGGCGACCAGGCCGTAGTCGGCTACCTGGAAGATCGGCGCCTCTTCGTCCTTGTTGATCGCAACGATCACCTTGGAGTCCTTCATGCCCGCCAGGTGCTGGATCGCGCCGGAGATACCGACGGCGATGTACAACTGCGGCGCAACGATCTTGCCGGTCTGGCCGACCTGCATGTCGTTGGGCACGAAGCCTGCGTCGACCGCGGCGCGCGAGGCACCGACAGCGGCGCCGAGCTTGTCGGCCAGGGCGTACAGATGCTTGAAGTTGTCGCCGTTGCCCATGCCACGGCCGCCGGAGACGACGATCTTGGCTGCGGTCAGCTCAGGGCGGTCGGACTTGGCCAGCTCTTCGCCAACGAAGGCCGACTTGCCGGCATCGTGAACGGAGCCAACCGCTTCGACGGCAGCAGAACCACCTTCGGCGGCCACGGCGTCGAAGCCGGTGGTACGCACGGTGATGACCTTGACCGCAGCACTGGACTGCACGGTCGCGATGGCGTTACCGGCATAGATCGGGCGCTTGAAGGTGTCGACGGACTCGACGGCGATGATCTCGGAGATCTGGTCGACGTCCAGCAGCGCGGCAACGCGTGGCAGGATGTTCTTGCCGTTGGTGGTGGCCGGGGCCAGCACATGGCTGCAACCCTTGCCCAGCTCGGCCACCAGCGGTGCGACGTTTTCCGGCAGGGCGTGGGCGTAGGCAGCGTTGTCCGCGACCAGCACCTTGGCAACGCCGGCGATCTTGGCGGCAGCTTCGGCGACGCCACCGACGTTCTGGCCGGCGACCAGCACGTGGATATCACCACCGATCTTGGCGGCAGCGGCAACAGTGTTCAGGGTAGCCGGGGCAACGGCACCGTTTTCGTGTTCAGCGACAACCAGGATAGCCATTTAGATTACCTTCGCCTCGTTCTTCAGTTTCTCGACCAGTTCGGCCACCGACTTGACCTTGATGCCAGCGCTGCGAGCAGCCGGAGCTTCGACTTTCAGGGTCTTAGTGGTGGAAGCGGTGGAGACGCCCAGCGCGTCTGGAGTGACAGTCTCCAGCGGCTTCTTCTTGGCTTTCATGATGTTCGGCAGCGACGCGTAGCGCGGCTCGTTCAGACGCAGGTCGGTGGTGACGATCGCCGGCAGGTTCAGCGCGACGGTCTGCAGGCCGCCGTCGATTTCGCGGGTGACGTTCAGCTTGTCGCCAGCCACTTCGACCTTGGAGGCGAAGGTGCCCTGGGCGTAGCCGGTCAGCGCAGCCAGCATCTGGCCGGTCTGGTTGTTGTCACTGTCGATGGCTTGCTTGCCGAGGATCACCAGCTGTGGCTGCTCCTTGTCGACCACGGCCTTGAGGGCCTTGGCCACGGCCAGGGAGTTCAGTTCGTCGGCGGTCTCGACCAGGATGGCGCGATCGGCGCCCAGGGCCAGGGCGGTACGCAGTTGCTCCTGGGCCGCGGTCGGGCCGACGGCAACGGCGACGATCTCGGTGGCCACGCCTTTTTCCTTCAGGCGTACGGCTTCTTCCACGGCGATTTCGCAGAAGGGGTTCATGGACATCTTGACGTTTGCAAGGTCGACGCCGGAGTTGTCCGCCTTGACGCGAACCTTGACGTTGTAGTCGACCACTCGTTTGACAGCTACAAGAACCTTCATGGATTCCTCGTTACTCTCCGGTGAAAAGAATGTCGCCTGGGGCATGCCCGGCGATTGCGCGTGGGTACAAGGGCACCTCTAAAAACGTTCCTGGCAGCGGGAAATTTCCAGTGACCGAACAGTCCTCTTTCGACTTCGACGGCAAAACCGACGGGTCATTTTCTGTCGTGGCGTGTAGACTCCACTACAAAACCGGATTCGGCCCGAAAACCCTGCTCCACGCCTGGTCTTTAGGGGTACGCCTGCGCCCGGCGGTCAGCCTACGGCGAGCGTAAAACCGCTCGTATCTTGACCGTAACACCCAATCCGGTCAATACGGCAAATCGGCCAGCCTTCAGCCGCGTTCCAGTGATTTTACTGGGCTTCGGCAAATTCAAACAAACGTTTGTATTGGACCCACCAAGTGGTGTAGATATAATGCGCGGCCAAGACAAAACGGTGTAGTCCGTCATCCACGAAGCTACAGCTTACACACCCGTGCATGACCATCCATCACCCAAAAAGACAAGACAAGCAACAGCGATGAGCCTTGAGTAGGAGAGAACCAGTGGAACGCGAATACATGGAATTCGACGTGGTCATCGTCGGCGCAGGCCCGGCGGGCCTGTCCGCCGCCTGCCGCCTGAAGCAGAAGGCCGCCGAAGCCGGTAACGAGATCAGCGTCTGCGTGGTCGAGAAAGGTTCCGAGGTTGGCGCCCACATCCTCTCCGGCGCGGTCTTCGAGCCACGCGCCCTGAACGAACTGTTCCCCGACTGGAAAGAACTCGGCGCCCCGCTGAACACCGAGGTCAAACGCGACGACATCTATGTGCTCAAGGATGCCGGCAGCTCGACCAAGGTCCCTGACCTGTTCGTGCCCAAGACCATGCACAACCAGGGCAACTACATCATTTCCCTGGGCAACCTGTGCCGCTGGCTGGCCCAGCAGGCCGAGAACCTGGGCGTGGAGATCTACCCGGGCTTCGCCGCCCAGGAAGCACTGTTCGACGAAAACGGCGTGGTCCGCGGGATCATCACGGGCGACCTGGGCGTCGACCGTGAAGGCCACCCGAAAGACGGCCTGTATACCCCAGGTATGGAACTGCGCGCCAAGTACACCCTGTTCGCCGAGGGCTGCCGTGGCCACATCGGCAAGCAACTGATCAAGCGCTTCAACCTCGACAGCGAATCCGACGTCCAGCACTACGGCATCGGCCTCAAGGAAATCTGGGAAATCGACCCGGCCAAGCACGAACAGGGCCTGGTGGTGCACACCGCCGGTTGGCCGCTGGACGTGATGAGCGCCGAGAACACCGGCGGCTCCTTCCTCTATCACCTGGAAAACAACCAGGTGGTGGTCGGCCTGATCGTCGACCTGTCGTACGCCAACCCCTACCTGTCGCCGTTCGATGAGTTCCAGCGCCTGAAGCACCACCCGGTCATCAGCCAGTACCTCGAAGGCGGCAAGCGCATCAGCTACGGCGCCCGCGCCATCTGCAAAGGCGGCCTGAACTCGCTGCCGAAGATGGTGTTCAACGGTGGCGCATTGATCGGCTGCGACCTGGGCACCCTGAACTTCGCCAAGATCAAGGGCAGCCACACCGCCATGAAGTCCGGCATGCTTGCCGCCGACGCCGTGGCCGAAGCCCTGCTCGCCGGCCGCGAGGGTGGTGATACCCTCGACAGCTACGTCAGCGCCTTCAAGGCCAGCTGGCTGTATGAAGAACTGTACGCCAGCCGCAACTTCGGCCCGGCCATGCACAAATTCGGTCCGATCTTCGGCGCAGCCTTCAACTATGTCGACCAGAACTGGTTCGGCGGCAAGCTGCCGTTCACCCTGCACGATACCAAGCCGGACTACGCCTGCCTGAAGCTCGCCGCCGACGCGAAGAAGATCGACTACCCCAAACCCGACGGCAAGCTCAGCTTCGACAAGCTCAGCTCGGTGTTCCTCTCCAGCACCAACCATGAAGAAGAACAGCCCTGCCACCTGAAACTGGCCGATGCCAGCGTACCGATCGCCAGCAACCTGCCGCTGTACGACGAACCGGCCCAGCGCTACTGCCCGGCGGGCGTGTACGAAGTGGTCACCCAGGAAGACGGCGCCAAGCGCTTCCAGATCAACGCGCAGAACTGCGTGCACTGCAAGACCTGCGACATCAAGGATCCGGCCCAGAACATCACCTGGGTCACCCCTGAAGGCGCGGGCGGGCCGAACTACCCGAACATGTAAGCCTGCCCCAGCACATGAAAAGCCCCCTGCTCGCAAGAGCCGGGGGCTTTTCATTACCCGTATCGGGCTGAAACTATTTGTTGTCGGCACACATGGCCGGCATAGGCTGCGCCACGAATGCCAGCGACTCCCGTCGCCCGAAATACAGCGCCGTGAGCAAACCGACCACCCCCATGACCAGGCAGAAGACGACGCACACCCAGGGGCTCCAGGGCATCAATGCGATCAGCGCCAGCGGCGTGGTGCTGGCCCACAAGGCATAGGCGATGTTGTAGGTAAAGGAGATGCCCGAAACACGGATCTGCGCCGGGAACAATCCGACCATCACCGACGGCACCACCCCCACCACACCGCACGACAGCCCCGCCAGGGCATAGGCCAGCCAGATCCAACCCATCTGCCCCACCAGGCTTGCATACAACGCGCCGATGCCCAGGGGCAGCAACAGGCTGTAGATCATCAACGCACGCCACGCCCCGATACGATCGACCAACAGGCCGGCGAGCACGCAGCCAATGTTGAGAAAGACGATTCCCACACTGCTCAGGGCGAAGGTATGGCCTGCGGGGATACCAAAGCGCTGCTGCATCACGGTCGGCGTGATCACCACCAGTACCACCACCGCCGAGGTCAGCACGCAGGTCAGCAGCGCCGCCGGAATCAGCGCACGGCGGTACTCACCCAGCACACTGCGCAGCGGAAACGCCACCGGCTGCTCCTGGCGCTCGCGCAGGGCCAGGAACACCGGAGTCTCGCTCAACCAACGACGCAGCCAGACACCGATGACGCCAAACACGCCACCCAGCAGGAAGGGGTACCGCCAGGCGTAGTCGAGTATCTCCTGCGGACTGTACACCTGCGCCAGCAAGGTCGCGGTCAACGCGCCGAGCAGGTAGCCGAAAGTCAGCCCGGCCTGCAGGAAACCCAGGGCATAGCCACGCCGGCCCACCGGCGCGTGCTCGGCGACGAAGGTCCAGGCGCTGGGAACCTCACCGCCCACCGCCGCCCCCTGAAGAATGCGCAGGGCCAGCAGGATCAGCGGGGCGGCGTAGCCAATGTCGGCATAGGTCGGCATCACGCCGATCAGCAGGCAAGGCAGGGCCATCATCAGGATGCTCAGGCTGAACACCCGCTTGCGCCCCAGGTGGTCGGCAAAGTGCGCCATGAGGATGCCACCCAGAGGCCTGGCCAGGTAACCGGTGACGAAGATCCCGAAGCTTTGCAACAGCCGCAACCACTCGGGCATCTCGGGCGGGAAGAACAATTGGCTGAGGGTCAGGGCGAAGAACACGAAGATGATGAAATCGTAGATTTCCAGCGCGCCGCCCAACGCCGCCAGCCCCAGGGTCCGGTGGTCGCCTCGGCTGAGCCGGGGCGCGGGGGCGGTATCGATGGCAGTCATGGCAAGGTTCCGCAGATCGGCAAAGGGCAAGAGAATAGCAAATGCCCCTCCCTTGCCCCACACGACTCAGGTCGAGCGGCTGAAGACCGTGTGGCCGAAGTTCATGCGCCGTGCAGGATGCCCCGTGCTGCCAGCCAGGCTCGCCGGCAACGGCAACTGCCCCACCACCATTGGCAGGTCGATGATGGCCATGAACGATTGCAGGGCCTCGTCATCCGGCACCCGCGGCAGGCTGATGCTCACCGCCTGGCGCTGCGCCTGTGGCACCGCGGGCACCCTCAGGTGCTGGGAGTGATACAGCAAGGCATGCTGGATCTGGGTACTGACCCGGCAGAATCGCGCCAGGTCGACACCGGCATGACTGGCCAGCTCGATATTGCCGATCAGCAGGTTGAATGGCTGCAACGCGCTCTGTACCAGACGCTGCAGGTCCTCGAAGCTTTCCACCGGGGCGATGCGGTAATAGCCCAGGCCATTGAGCATTTTTTCCAGCTGCAGGCGCTGGGACGGGTGCTCGTCGGCAATGAGGATGCGCATGGTCTTGTTTGGCATCGTCTGCACCTGGGCAACAAGGTGTTGAGGGGATACGCCCTGCCCCCTACTGCGCCAGTACAGGCAACCGCCACGACGCAGGCCTGGCCGGGGTCTTTCCTTGATAGTTGTCGGGAAACCAGGAGAAATCAAGTCGCCAGCATGGGGAATTTTCATTTCCCATCAAGGGTGTAACGCGGCTGATACGGGTGTTTCAGCGCCGTGTCGCAAAGGTCAGGATTCCCACTCGCGCATGCGCACGCGGCAGTGTTTCATCGCATTGACGATGTGCTTTTCCACCAGGCTGCGGGAGATCCCCAAACGCTCGGCGATCTGCTGGTGGGAAAGCCCTTCGAGCTTGCGCAGCAGGAAGCTGTCCCGGCAGGGCTGGCTCAACTCATCCAGGGCGCGCTGCATCAATGTCAGGCGCTGGTCCATCTGCATGCTCTGGGACAACGCGGGCCCGTGCCAGCGCTCGTCGTTGTCCAGCACGTCCAGCGGCTCGGCCTGACGTACCTGATGGCGCCGATGGCGGTCGACCACCAGGTTCAGCGCGGTGCGATAAAGAAACGCGCGTGGGTGCTCGATGCGCTGGGCATCGGTACGCTCCAGCACCCTCAGGTAGGCATCATGGGCAACGTCCTCCGCTGCCTGGCGATTGCCCAGGCGCGCGGAAAGGAAACTCACCAGCTCACGATAGTAATGTTCCACGACGGTACCTGGCATTTCCTTGCTCGACACTTGCAAACGGAACACGGGACGAAGTGATATCAACGCGACATATTACAAATTATAATTATTCTCAGCAACAGCCCGCGCCTCACTCGCGCCGACTAAATTCCGCCTCCCAAGCTTCGTCTACCTGTGACCGCCTTGCGCGCCACGATCGGCAATGCAAGGCCATCACCTCTGGCCGGAAGCCTGCATGAGACGCTTAACCAACACCCGCCGCCATATCCTGCTCGGTGGCCTGGGCCTGCTCGGCCTGGGCGCCGTGCTGGCCTGGAAGGCCCTGCCCTTCGGCACGCTGCCGGTCAGCACCGTCGCGGTCGTGCGCGGCGACATCGAGAGCAGCGTCACCACCCTGGGCACCTTGCAGCCCAGGCGCTATGTCGATGTCGGCGCCCAGGCCTCCGGGCAGATCCGCAAACTGCACGTGGAAGTGGGCGACCAGGTGCGTGAGGGACAACTGCTGGTGGAGATCGACCCGTCCACCCAGCAAGCCAGGCTCGATGCCGGCCGTTACTCAATCGAAAACCTCAAGGCCCAGATGGCCGAACAACGCGCCCAGTTCCTCCTGGCCAGCCAGCAGCACCAGCGTCAACGTAACCTGGCTGCCGCAGGGGCCACCCGTGAAGAAGACCTGCAAGCGGCCCAGGCCCAGCTCAAGGTGACCCAGGCCCGCATCGACATGTACCAGGCGCAGATCCGCCAAGCCCAGGCCAGCCTGCGCAGCGACGAGGCCGAACTGGGCTACACGCGGATCTACGCGCCCATGAGTGGCACCGTGGTCGCCGTGGATGCCCGGGAAGGCCAGACCCTCAACGCCCAGCAACAGACCCCGCTGATCCTGCGCATCGCCAAGCTCTCGCCCATGACCGTCTGGGCCCAGGTGTCTGAAGCCGACATCGGCAAGGTCCAACCCGGCATGACCGCCTACTTCACCACCCTTGCCGGCGGCAAACGCCGCTGGAGCAGCCGCGTGCGGCAGATCCTGCCGATCCCGCCCAAGCCACTGGACCAGGCCAGCCAGGGCGGCGGCAGCCCGGCCAGCTCCAGCGCCGGCACCACGGGCAACAAGGTGGTGCAGTACACGGTCCTGCTGGATGTCGACAACCCCGACGGCGCCCTGATGGCGGAGATGACCACCCAGGTGTTCTTCGTCGCAGGCCAGGCCAAGCAGGTGCTCACCGCACCCCTGGTCGCCCTGGACGATGCCGATGACGACGGCCTGCGCCTGGCCCAGGTGCTCAATCGCGAAGGCAAGATCGAGCAGCGTCAGGTCCGCACCGGCTTGAGCGACCGCCTGCGCGTGCAGATCCTCGACGGCCTGAGCGAGGGCGAGCGCCTGGTCATCGGTGCCCCGTCCGCCAGCGGAGGTTGAATGTCTGCGCCCCTGATCGAACTCACCGGCATCCGCAAGGCCTACGGCGGCATCGACACACCCAAAGTCGAGGTGCTGCGCGGCATCAGCCTGAGCATCCACCCTGGCGAGTTCGTCGCCATCGTCGGTGCCTCGGGCTCGGGCAAGTCGACGCTGATGAACATCCTCGGCTGCCTCGATCGCCCAAGCGCCGGCCGCTATCGTTTTGCCGGCAAAGACGTCGCCGACCTGGACAGCGACGAGCTGGCCTGGCTGCGTCGCGAGGCCTTTGGCTTCGTGTTCCAGGGCTATCACCTGATCCCTTCGGGCTCGGCCCAGGAGAACGTCGAAATGCCGGCCATCTACGCCGGCACGCCTGCCGCCGAACGCCACGCCAGGGCCCACGCCCTGCTCGAACGCCTGGGGCTTGCCAGCCGCACCGGCAACCGCCCGCACCAGTTGTCCGGCGGCCAGCAGCAGCGGGTGTCGATTGCCCGGGCCTTGATGAACGGCGGGCACATCATCCTCGCCGACGAACCCACCGGTGCCCTGGACAGCCACAGCGGCGCCGAAGTCATGGCCTTGCTGGACGAGCTCGCCCACCAAGGCCATGTGATCATCCTGATCACCCACGACCGCGAAGTGGCGGCACGCGCGCACCGGGTCATCGAGATCCGCGACGGCCTGATGATCAGCGACTCGGCCGACGAGGCCCCCGCCACCGAGACCCACCAAGGCCTGCAAGCCGACGAGCTGCGCCAGCGCCTGGACCGCGGAGCCACCCTGCGCGGCGCCTGGAAAGGCGAGCTGTTCGAAGCCTTGCAGGCGGCCTGGCGGGTCATGTGGATCAACCGCTTTCGCACTGCCCTGACCTTGCTCGGCATCGTCATCGGTGTTGCCTCGGTGGTGGTGATGCTGGCAGTCGGCGAAGGCAGCAAACGCCAGGTCATGGCGCAGATGGCCGCGTTCGGCTCGAACATCCTCTACCTGTCCGGCAAGGCGGCGACCCTGCGTGAACCGGCGGGCCTCATCACCCTGGACGATGTTGCCGCAATCGCCGAGCTGCCCCAGGTCAAACGCGTCATGCCGGTCATCGGCGAAGAGCTGATGGTACGTTACGGCAACAACAGCCAGCCGTTCTATGTCGGCGGCAACAACACCTGGTTTGCGGAGATCTTCAACTGGCCGGTGGTCGAGGGCAGCTTTTTCAGCGAAGCAGACGAAGCCAGTGGCGCCGCCGTGGCGGTGATCGGCCAGAAAGTGAAAGAGAAGATGCTCGACAACCAGCGCGACCCGCTGGGCCAGTACCTGCTGATCGGCAACGTGCCGTTCCAGGTCATCGGCATCCTGGCCGGCAAGGGTGCCAGCTCGGGCGACCAGGACAGCGACGAGCGCATCGTGGTGCCCTACTCCGCCGCCGCCATCCGCCTGTTCGGCCGTTACGACCCCGAGTACGTCACCATCGCCGCCCTCGACTCCTCACGCGTGCATGACACCGAAGCGGCCATCGACCACCTGCTGCGCCAACGTCACCAAGGCAAGCGCGACTTCGAACTGACCAACGACGCCGCCCTGATCCAGGCCGAGGCCCGCACCCAGAACAGCCTGTCGCTGATGCTCGGCGCCATTGCCGCCATCTCCTTGCTGGTCGGCGGCATCGGCGTGATGAACATCATGCTCATGACCGTGCGCGAGCGCACCCGCGAGATTGGCATCCGCATGGCCACCGGGGCCCGTCAGCGCGACATCCTGCGCCAGTTCCTCAGCGAAGCGGTGATGCTGTCGATGGTCGGTGGCGTGACCGGCATCGTGCTCGCCCTGGGCATCGGCGGCGGCCTGATGCTCACGGGCATCGCCGTGGCGTTCGCCTTGCCTGCCATTCTCGGCGCATTCGCCTGCGCGGTCGTCACCGGCGTGGTGTTCGGTTTCATGCCGGCCCGCAAGGCCGCTCGCCTCGATCCGGTCAAAGCCCTTACCAGCGTATAACTCATGACCCTGCCCAGCCGCATCAGCCTGTTGACCCTGAGCCTCGCCCTCGCCGCCTGCAGCACACCGCCCGCACCGGATGCCGATATCGCCGCCCCGGCGGCCTGGCACGCTCAATACGACGACGGAGCCCGACCGCTGCCCGACGCCATCTGGTGGAAGGCCTTCGCCAGCCCTGAGCTGGACCATTTGATCGAACGAGCCCTGGCCAACAGCCATGACCTCGCCGCCGCCACCGCACGGGTGCGCCAGGCCCAGGCCCGCGCAGTGATCGCGGGTGCGCCTTTGTTGCCCGAGGTGCAGTTCGGCCTGGATGGCAGTCGCCAGCGCCTGCTGCGCGGCGATGGCAATGACCAGCTCGATGCCAGCAGCAGCGAACGCACCAGCACCTCGTTCGGCACCCGTCTGAGCGCCAGCTACGAGATCGATTTCTGGGGAGGCCTGCGCGCTGCCCGCGACAGCGCCTTGCATGGCCTGGACGCCAGCCGTTTCGACCGTCAGACGGTCGAGCTGACCTTGACCAGCGCGGTGGCCGACAGTTACCTCCAAGGCCTGGCATTGGAGGAACAGCTGCGCATTGCCCGTCTGAACTTGAGCAACGCCCGTGATGTGCTGATGCTGGTGCAAGCGCGGGAACGATCAGGCTCGGCCACGCGTCTGGAGCTGGCCCAGCAGCGCAGCCTGGTGGCCGCCCAGGAACGCCAGGTGCCGCTGCTCGCGCAGCAATGGCAGGACAGCCGCGTCACCCTGGCCACCCTGCTGGGCGAGCCGGTCCAGCGCCTGCCCGCCAGCCGGGATACCCTCGGCGCCCTGCAATGGCCACACACCGGCAGCGGTGTGCCCAGCGACCTGCTCGGCCGACGCCCCGACATCGCCGCTGCCGAGGCACGCCTGGCGGCAGCCAGCGCCAACGTGCAGGTCGCCCGGGCCGCGCTGCTGCCCAAGCTGACCCTTGGCGCCGACCTGGGCAGTGGCGCACGCACCTTCGCCCAGATCCTGGACAGCCCCTATTACACCCTCACCAGCGGGCTGATCGCGCCGGTCTTCAACAGCGGTCGCCTGCGCGCGGCCCGCGACCTGGCCACAGCCGAGCAGCAAGAACTGCTGGAAAACTACCGGGCGAGCATCCTGGCGGGCTTCGCCGACGTGGAAAAAGCGCTCAACGCCATTCGCGGCGTGGACAATCAGCGCCAGTGGCAGGACGAGGAAGTGCGCCAGGCGCGCATCGCGTTCGAACTGGCCCAACAGCGCTATGCCGCAGGGGCCGAGACCCTGCTCAGCGTGCTGGAGACCCAGCGCACCCTGTATGAAGCCCAGGACCTGCAGGCGCAATTGCGCCTGGCCCGGCTGCAGGGCAGCGTGGCGTTGTACAAGGCATTGGGCGGTGGCTGGCAGGTACCTTCGCGCTGATTCATCGCGGAACAAGCCCGCACACAGGTACCGCGCTGCTCACAAATGTTGCGCGGTATCCGTGGGAGCGGGCTTGCCCCGCGATTGGGGCGCAAAGCGCCCCCAGTACACGATCGATCAGGTCACGATGTTCTTCAGCGAAAGATGCCGCGCATACCAAGGCCGACGCGGCACCCGCTGCACCAGTTCGCCCAGCTTGTCATCCTCGCCAAAGGTGATGCGCAGCGCCAGCTTCATGGTCTCGACATCCATCTCCACCGACTTGCCAGGGCGCGTGCCAGGCGTCGTGCTGCAACCGTGGGTATCCGGGCCGAGCCAAGGGTCGTCCACTTCCACCCAGCGCCCCGGCGCGAACCAGTTGACGCCATTGACCTCAAGGCGTCGCACTTGGCCGGGGTGGTAGCGCTCCTGGGCCCGGTACCAGTCCTCGATACGGTCGTCGATCCAGCCATGGAACCCCCAGAACACCGGGTTCACATGGGAGGAAAACGGGTCGCCGAGAAAGTCGTTCTGCGGCCCGAACCAGCGCCCGGCGAAGTCCGCCGGATCCCGGGCGAACGGCACCGGCGCGCCATTGAGCGGATCACGCGGTACCGACGCCCAGCACATGTGCAGCCAATCGTGCAGGGTCATTTCCATCTCCGAGCCCAGCGCGCCCAGGCTCAGCCTGGCCAGGTACTGCGGGTCCTGGTACTGCGATTCCCAGACCTGGAAGTTGCTGCAGAAGGTCTCGCCGGCCTTGATCGCCGACACCCATTGGCCATAGGGCTCATCGTCCGGGGCCTGCCAGCTGGGCGGCACGCAGCAGCCATCGTGGTTCTCGTGATAGCGGGCAAAGCCTGCCCGGTCGAGCTCGACGCTCGGCTGCGGCAAAGGAAAGTGCGCCCAGGAAGGCAGCGTCTGGAACTGGCGCGCGGTCTGCAGCATGTGCCGGTGCATGAACAGGAAATCGACGCCCGAACCATTGCGGTGCTTGCGCGGGCCACGGGCATCGCGCTCACGGTCACGCGGCCCGGGCTGCCAGCCCAGGCCACGCAGCGCGCCACGTTGTTGCTCGGAGAGGTCGTGCCACTTGTCACGGGTGGCATGCCAGAGTTGATGGAACAACCGGTGTTCGGCACTGAGCACCCAAGCGTGCATCTGCGGGCTGTAGCCGATGCGCTCTCGGGCCTCGGGGAAGCGCCGCTTGAGCGCGACGAAGCGGCTGTCGGCAATGGGCATTGTCAATGGCCGGTCCAGCCGCTGCAGGCGCCCGCTCAGGGTGCCGGTACCGGCATTGGCGAAATCGCCCCAGACCTCGTCGAGACTGGCAATGCATTCGTAGCTCGGCCCGCCCTGCTGGTTCAGCAGCCGCCAGCGCACCTGCGCGGACGATGCCCCGACCAGGTCCCCCATGACCCGGTAGCGGGCCACCCCGTCGCCACGCAGGCGCTCGCCGGTATCGACGAAACCGCGCAAGCCACGCCCCTTGGTGGCGACATCGAGGAACAGCTCTACACCCACCACGGGCAGGCCATCCAAGCCTGGGTCGGCGCCTTCGAAGCGCAGGTCCCAGACCCCCCGCAGGTGATCGGCCAGCACCTGCCCGGCGTAGTCGGCCAGTTCGACACTCGCCTCGCCTGGCGTGACGATGTCATCCTCGGGGTCTCGGGTCAGCGTCTTGTGCGCGTAGCTGGCCGCCGTGCCGGCTGCCCCTGCCACTGCCAGGCCTGCGATGAATCCTCGTCGGGAAATGCCCATTGCGCCTCTATCCGTTCCAGCCACACTGCGGGTTCTGTCCAAGCCAGGACGTAACCTGGGCCGGGAAATTTACTGCGGGGCAAGAGCCCCGTGGGCTGCTTCGCCGCTGCCCACCAAGGCTTGCGATCAACCTGCGGAAACTGCCGCCTGCACAGCCTGGGCAAACCGATCAGCCACCTCGTCGATCTGCTCGGCAGTGATGATCAAAGGCGGCAGGAAGCGCACCACCGCGCCATGACGGCCGCCAAGCTCCAGGATCAACCCGCGCTTTAGGCATTCACGCTGGACCTTCGGCGCCAGGGTGCGACTGGCAAGCGGATGGCCCAGGGCATCGACGGCACCATCCGGGTCTACCAGCTCGACCCCGAGCATCAGCCCACGCCCACGAATATCACCCAGTTGCGGGAAGTCCCGTTGCACGCGTTGCAAATGACCACGCAAGCGCTGCCCCATGGCCTCGGCGTGCCCGGCCAGACGATGCTCGACCAGGTAACCCATCACCGCGGAGCCTGCGGCCATGGCCATCTGGTTACCGCGGAAGGTGCCGGCATGGGCACCCGGCTGCCAGGTGTCGAGCCAGTCGCGGTACACCAGCACCGCCAGCGGCAGGCTGCCGCCGATGGCCTTGGACAAGGTCACCACGTCCGGCACGATGCCGGCATGCTCGAAGGCGAACATGCGCCCCGTGCGGGCAAAGCCACTCTGGATCTCGTCGATGATCAATGCCACACCGGCCTGCTCGGTAATGCGGCGCAGGCCGCGCAACCACTCGATATCCGCCGGAATCACCCCGCCCTCGCCCTGCACCACCTCGACGATCACCGCCGCAGGCAATGCGACACCCGCTTCCGGGTCGCACAGCAGGCTCTCCAGGTAATGCAGGTTGGCCCGCACACCCGCCTCGCCACCCAAGCCGAACGGACAACGGTAGTCATGAGGGTATGGCAGGAACTGCACGCCTTGGCTGAGCAGCGCTCCCAATGGTTTTTTCGGCCCCAGGCTGCCCATCAAGCTCATGGCTCCCTGGGACATGCCATGGTAGGCCCCCTGGAAGGCCAGCACGGTGCTGCGCCCGGTGGCGGTGCGCACCAATTTGAGCGCAGCCTCCACCGAATCGGTGCCGGTCGGCCCGCAGAACTGGATTTTCGCTTCCCGGCGCAGGGCTTCGGGCAGCACGCCGAACAGGTCCTGGACGAAGCGGTCCTTGACCGGCGTGGTCAGGTCCAGGGTGTGCAGAGGCAACTCGTCGGCCAGCACGCGCTGGATTGCCTCGATCACCACCGGGTGGTTATGGCCCAGGGCCAGGGTACCGGCGCCAGCCAGGCAGTCGATGAACTGGCGACCCTCCACGTCCTCGACGTGAATGCCACGGGCGCGCTTGAGCGCCAGGGGAATGCGTCGCGGGTAGCTGCGGGCGTTGGACTCCTGTTGCTGCTGACGCAACAGCAGGGGTGAATCCTCGAACTCGTACAGCGCCTGTGACGCGCTGCTCGGCAGGACCTGGGCAAGGCTGGAAGCGATCGACATCGGAAAATCCTCGCGAACAAGCGAATGTGCCCCGCCACACCCCTGTAGGCGCAGGGGTGTCGGGGGTTGTCGCTTGGAAAACGCTTCAGCGAGGCAAGGATTTAGCTGTCAGGCAGGTTTTTCCGCAGGCGCCCTCTTCGCGGGTAAACCCACAGGGGCCGAGGTGATCCTGGTGGGTGGGTTTACCCGCGAAGAGGTTTGCGCAACATCGATGATCAGGTCCCCTGACGCGCCGGCACCAGCAACCATACCCGCAGCCCGTCGCTGTGGCTTTCGAAACGCAGGCTGCCTGCGCAGCGCTGGACAATGGCCTGGACGATCGCCAGCCCCAACCCGCACCCACCGCTCTGGTCATGACGCCAGAAGCGTTCGGTCAGGTGCTCGATGTCTTCCTCGGCGATCCCCGGCCCGTGGTCGCGGACCATGAAGCCCACCTGCCCGTCGGCCATCTGCAACTCCAGCTCCACCGCAGCCTCGCCGCCGTGGCGCAGGGCGTTGTCCAGCAGGTTGCGCAGCGCCGCCACAGCCAAGGGCGCAGGCATGCCCAGGTAGATCTGGCTGGCTTCCTGCGGCAAGCGCACGACGATGCGGCGGTTGTCGCCGCCACCTGCGTCCTGCACCGCCTGGCGCGCCACCTGCTCGGCGCTGCACCGTACGCCATCATCGAACGACAGGCTGCCCTCCACCCGGGCCAGCATCAGCAACTGCTCGAGGGTCCGGTGCATGCGGTCGGTGCCCTGCTCCGCGTGCTCCAGGGCCTGTTCGCGCACCGCGCCATCGGTCATGCGCGCCACCTGCAGGTGGGTCTTGATCGCGGTCAGCGGGCTGCGCAGCTCATGGGCGGCATCGTCGGTCAGGCGTCGCTCGCGCTCGATGGTCTGGGCGATGCGCAGGAACAGCTGGTTCTGGGTCTCGAGCAACGGCTGCAACTCGCTGGGCATACCCGCCACCTGCAATGGCTCGACACTGTCGGCGCGGCGCCTGCGCAGGGCATCGCGCATGCGGTTGAGCGGCTCCAGGCCCTTGCCGACGCCCATCCACAACAGCCCGAGGCTGCCGAGCAAGGCCATCAGCACCGGCGCCGAGGCCGCCAGCAGGATCGAGCGGTTGAGCGCCTCGCGCTCCTGGTGGCGGTCGGCGGTGGTGATGCGCACATCGCCGTGGTTGTAGGTGAAGGTGCGCCAAAGCGCGCCATCGATGGTCTGGTCGCGAAAGCCGCTGCGCTGGTCATCCATGGCGCCATCGTGCTTGTGGTTGCTGGCCAGGATCTCGCCACGCAATGAGCTGACCTGGCAGGCCATGCCATCCGGCACGCTGAGTTGGTCCGCGGAAAAATGCGCGTCCTCGCCCTTGGCCGCCAGCGGCTGCGGCAGCTGCTCGATCAGCCCGGCGACCATCCGCGCCGAGGCCACCAGGCGCTGGTCGAGGGAGAACATCATCTGCTGGCGCAGATCACGCAGCATCCAGGCGGCGGCCAGGGCCCAGATGATCACGAAGGCGCTGCCCAGGATCAGCGTCAGGCGGGCGCGCAGGCTCATGGCGCAGGCGCCTGCGCCGGACCAAGGCGATAGCCCAGGCCACGGACGGTCTCGACGATGCTGTTGCCCAGCTTTCGGCGCAGGTGATGGATATGAACGTTCAGGGCGTTGCTCTCGACCTCGTCGCTGAACCCGTAGACGCAGTCCTTGAGTTGTTCGCTGGAGAGCACCCGCCCGGGGTTTTGCAGCAGCGCCTGGAGCAGCGCCTGCTCGCGACGCGACAGGTCCACGGCCTGGCCGGCCAGGGTGGCCTCGCAACTGCTGGGGTCGTAGCGCAGCGGGCCGTGCTCGATGACGTTGACCGCCCGCCCGGCCACGCGACGCAACAGGGTATGCAGACGGGCGGCGAGCTCGCGCAGGTCGAAGGGTTTGAGCAGGTAGTCGTCGGCACCGGCCTGCAGGCCATCGACCCGGTCGGTGACCGCGTCACGGGCGGTGAGCACCAGCACCGGCAGGGTCACGCCTTGCTGACGCAGGCGGCGCAACAACTTGAGGCCGTCCTCGTCGGGCAGGCCCAGGTCGAGGATCATCACATCGAACTGCGCCGCCTGAAGCAGCGCCTGCGCGGCCGAAGCACTGGCCACCCGGTCCACGGTCAGGCCTTGGGCGGCGAGGCCGGCGCAGATGCCGCTGGCGATCAGGTCGTCGTCCTCGCAAAGCAGTACGTGCATGAAGGGATCTCCGGTGGGGAAGCTGGTATTGCACGCTCAGGGGATTAAGGGCCGATTATGAATCATTCACCAGACAGCTGTACCCGCGTGCTGCTCAATCGCAGTCTGCAGGAGGACTTGCGCGATACCTGAGCGGCCCCAGGATCCGGAAGGTTCCCCTTATCTCAAGACAGTTGCTCCCCAGAGTATGCCGGTGCAAAACAAGGCCGGTTAACTTTGGGTTAATCAGTCAAGGCCAGCATGGCCACATTCACAGTACTGCCAAGGCCAAGACATGCGCGTTTTCCTGCTCTTGCTGACATTCCTGCTAGCAGGCCCTCTCCAGGCCAACCCGTTCGAGACCAAGCCGGACTTCCTGCCGGTCAACCAGGCGTTCGTCCTGACCCATGACCGCCAGGCCGACGGCCAGATGCGCCTGAGCTTCCAGATCAAGGAAGGCTACTACCTCTACCAGAAGCGCCTGAAATTCGACGGCCTCCTCCCTGGGCAACACCCAGCACTCCCACCCGCCGAGAACCACCACGATGAGTTCTTCGGCGACAGCGCGGTCTACCGCAACTCACTCGAACTGCTGATCCCCGCCAACGCCCAGGGGCAACTGCGCCTAGGCTGGCAAGGCTGTGCCGACGCCGGCCTGTGCTACCCACCTCAAACCACCGTCATCGACCTCGGCGGCCAAGTGGCACCTGTTGCAGACCAGGCCACCGACCAGGCCCTGGCCAGTGACCTGCAACAGGCCAGCCTGGCCTGGAGCCTGCTGGCGTTCTTCGGCCTCGGCCTGCTGCTGGCCTTCACGCCCTGCTCGCTGCCGATGCTGCCGATCCTCGCCGGGCTGGTCCTGGGCAATGGCGCCAGCGCCCGCCGTGGCTGGCTCCTGGCCGGGGTCTATGTGCTGAGCATGGCCCTGGTCTATGCCGCCCTCGGTGTGGTCGCCGCCCTGCTCGGCGCCAGCCTGCAGGCCTGGTTGCAGCAACCCTGGCTGCTGGGCAGCCTGGCAGGATTGTTCGTGATCCTCGCCTTGCCGATGTTCGGCGCCTTCGAACTGCAATTGCCCGCCGCCCTGCGCGATCGCCTCGACCGCGCCGGCCAAGGCACTCGCGGCGGCAACCTGTACGGCGCGGCGCTGCTGGGCGCGCTTTCCGGCCTGCTCATGGGCCCATGCATGACCGCACCGCTGGCCGGTGCGCTGCTGTACATCGCCCAGAGCGGCGATGTGCTGCAAGGCGCCCTGGTGCTGTTCTCCCTTGGCCTGGGCATGGGCGTCCCGCTGTTGTTGCTGGTCACCCTCGGCAACCGTTACCTGCCGCGCCCCGGCGCCTGGATGAACCTGGTCAAGGGCCTGTTCGGTTTCGTCTTCCTGGCCATGGCCCTGTACACCGTGCGCAGCCTGCTGCCGGCTCCGTTGCTGCTGGCCCTGGGCGGTGCCTGGCTGATCGCCCTGGCCTGGTCCGCCTGGCCAGCCCTGCAGCGTCTGCCAGCCTTGCGCGCGGTGCCGTTGCTCGGTGCGCTCTGGGGTGGGCTGCTGCTGGTCGGCGCGGCCGCCGGTGGCGACGATCCATGGCAGCCCTTGCAGCCCTTCACCGGCGGCGGCGCGCAACGCGTGGCCCAGGCCGAGGACGCGTTCGTCACCGTCAGCCAGCCCCAGGACCTTCAACATGAACTGGACGCCGCCAAGGCGCGTGGCCAGTGGGTGATGCTGGACTACTATGCCGACTGGTGCGTGTCGTGCAAGGTGATGAAGAAGCAGGTGTTCGCCCGGCCCGATGTGCTCGCCACCCTTGCCGGCGTGCATCTGGTGCGCCTGGACGTCACCGCCGACACCCCGGCCAGCCGCGAACTGCTGCAACGCTACCAGGTACCGGGCCCGCCCAGCCTGATCTGGATCGGCCCGGAAGGCGACGAGCGTCGCGCCCGACGCATCACCGGCGAGGTGGACGCCACGACCTTCCAACGACACTGGACACAGACCAGGAGCCAAGGCTGATGTTGACCGTGACCCTGGGGCCACTGACCATGGCCCTCAACCACCTCCTGCTGCTCTCGGCCCTGGCCGTGGCCAGCGTGGTGGGCTGGTGGGTGGCCCGGCGCGGCGGCGAAAGCCCCGAGTCGGCGCTGTTCAACCTGTTCCTGCTGGGGCTGGTGTGTGCGCGCCTGGGTTTCGTGCTGGCGTACTGGCCAATGTTCCGCGACGACCCACTGCAGATCATCGATATCCGTGACGGCGGCTTCCTGCTCTGGGTCGGCCTGATCGGCATCGTCATCGGCGCCTTGTGGCAAGGCCGGCGTCATCCGGGCCTGCGTCGCCCTCTGGGCTGGGCGCTGTTCAGCGGCGCGGTGTTCTGGATGCTGGCCAGCCTCGGCAGCCACCTGTACAGCAAAGGCACCGAGTTGCCCGCGATGAGCCTGCGCAATGCCGGCGGGCAATCGGTGGCGCTGCACGACTATCGCGGCAACCCCCTGGTGATCAACCTCTGGGCCACCTGGTGCCCGCCCTGCCGCCGGGAGATGCCGGTGCTGCAAAAGGCCCAGGACGAGTACCCACATGTGACCTTCCTGTTCGTCAACCAGGGCGAGACACCGGAGAACGTCAGCACCTTCCTGGCCACCACCGGCCTGAGCCTGACCCACGTGCTGTTCGACGGCAGCGGCCAGCTGGCCCAGCAGGTCGGCTCCATGGCCTTGCCCACCACCTTGTTCTACACCGCCGAAGGGCGCTTGATCGGCAGCCACCTGGGCGAGTTGTCCCGCGCCAGCCTGCACCGTGCCCTGGAACCTTTCGAGCAGGCCACCCCGCCCGCCCGCGCCGCACAAGGAAACTGACATGCGATTGAATGCCCTCCTGCCCCTGGCCCTCAGCGTCCTCGCAGTGCCCGCACTGCAGGCCGAGGAGTTGCCCAAGGCGATCCAGCAACTGCAAGCCAAGGGCGCCGAGATCAAAGGCAGCTTCGATGCGCCCAACGGCCTCAAAGGCTATGCCGCCGCATACCAGAACAACGGCATCGCCCTGTACCTCACCCCCGATGGCAAGCACGTGCTGGTCGGCAGCCTGTTCGACGAACAGGGCAAGGATCTCAGTGCCGAACCACTGGAAAAGCTGGTGTATGCCCCGATGAGCAAAGCGATCTGGGCCAAGATGGAAAAGACCGCCTGGATCGCCGACGGCAAGGACGATGCCCCGCGCAAGATATACCTGTTCAGCGACCCCAACTGCCCGTACTGCAACATGTTCTGGCAGCAGGCGCGGCCCTGGGTCGAGTCGGGCAAGGTGCAGTTGCGTCACATCATGGTCGGCATCATCCGCGAGGACAGCCCCGGCAAGTCGGCAGCGCTGTTGGCTGCCAAGGACCCGGCCAAGGCCCTGCAACAGCATGAGAAGGCCGGCAAGGCCAGCACCCTCAAGCCGCTGGAGAAGATCCCCGAGACCGTGCGCAAGCAACTGGAGGATCACCTGGCACTGATGGAAGAGATGGGCCTGGCGGCCACGCCGGCGATCTTCTACCAGGATGAGCAGGGCCGTTTGCAGAGCCAGCAAGGTGCCCCGCAACCGGAGATGCTCGGCAAGATCCTCGGCAAGCGCTGAACAGCAGGCTGCCAGCCCCCCTCATTCGCGGGTAAACCCGCGCCCATAGGTCCAGCGGTGCTCTCAATAACAACGCTGTACCTGTGGGAGCGGGCTTGCCCGCGAAGGGGTGCGAAACGCCCCATCACCTCAAAGCGCCTCCAGCTCCGCCATCAGGTCACTGAGCCGGTCGACCTTGTCGTCATCCAGCACACTGCCCGCCAGCCCCCGTACGTACTCGGCCAACTCCTCCACGGTGCTGCACTCGAACATCGCCCGCAGCGGCACGTTCAATTGCAACTGCTGCTGCACACGCGAGGCGATCTGTGTCGCCAGCAACGAATGCCCGCCCAGCTCGAAGAAGTTGTCCCGCACCCCGACCCGCTCGGCCTTGAGCACATCGGCCCAGATACCAGCCAGGCGCGTCTCCAGTTCGTCACGCGGCGCCAGGTACTGCTGGCTGTGCTGACCACCGATCTCGATCGCGGGCAGGGCCTTGCGGTCCAGCTTGCCATTGGCGTTGTGCGGCAGGCTGCCTAGCCAGGCCCAATGCAGCGGCACCATGTACTCCGGTAGCTCAGCGCGCAGGCGTTGCTTGAGCTGTTCCAATAACGCGGCATCGCCCTCGACGCCCTGGTGGGCGACCAGGTAACCGACCAGGTGCTTGCCGTTGACGCCCTCCTGCACACCTACCGCCGCATCGCGCAGTTCAGCCTGCTCATGCAAGCGGGCTTCGATCTCGCCCAGCTCGATACGGTAACCGCGGATCTTCACCTGATGGTCGATACGGCCGACGTATTCGAGCACGCCATCGGCCCGGCGCCGTGCCAGATCGCCGGTGCGATACAAGCGCTCGCCCGGCGCGCCGTAAGGGTGTGGGATGAACGCCAGCGCGGTACGCAGCGGGTCGCCTACATAGCCACGTCCGACGCCGGTACCGGCCACGCACAGTTCCCCCACCGCGCCCAACGGCACCAGGGCCTGGGCTTCGTCGAGCAGGTACAGGCGGTTGTTGTCCGTCGGTGTGCCGATCGGCAGGTAGCTGCCCCGGGTGGAGGCCGCATCGACGCGGAAGAACGCCACGTCGTCCGAACACTCCGCCGGGCCATAGGCATTGACCAGGCCGATGTGCGGGTAACGTTGCAGCCACTGGGCAGCCAGTTCCGGCGGCATGGCCTCGCCGGTCGGCAGCATCCAGCGCAAGCCATCCAGGGCCTGCTGCTGGTTCGCAAGCATGCCCTGGATCAACGAAGGCACGCTCTCCAGTACCGTGATGCCACTGGCCTGCACATGCGCGAGCAAGCCTTGCGGGTCATGGGCAATGGCATTCGGCACGATCTCCACCCGCGCCCCGAACAACGGCGCAGCGAGGAACTGCCACACCGAAATGTCGAAGCTCTGGGAGGCGGTCTGGGCAATCACGTCCTGCTCGTCCAGCTCAAGGTACGGGACCTTGCTCAGCTGGTTGTTGAGCATGCCGCGCTGCTCGACCATCACCCCCTTGGGCAGCCCGGTGGAGCCGGAGGTGTAGATCACATAGGCGAGGTTGTCCGGTGCGCTGTGGATGCCAGGGTTGTGGCTGGCCGCAGTGCTGGCCTGCACTGCTTCCCACACCAGCAGCGTCGGCCTGGCCGCGCCCGCCAGCTCATCGAGCAACTGGCGCGCCTGCTCGGCGCAGGCCGCCGTGCACACCAGCACCGGTGTGCGGCTGAGCTCGACGATACGTTGCAGGCGCGCCGACGGCAGGCCTGGGTCCAGCGGCAGGTAGCCGGCACCGGCCTTGAAGCAACCGACGATCATGCCCAGCAGCGGCAGGCCACGCTCGGCCAGCAGCGCCACCGGCTGGTCGATGGTCACGCCCGCGGCGGCCAGGGCATGGCCCAGGCGGTTGGCCGCAAGGTTCAGCCCGGCGTAATCGTAGGACGCCTCCAGGCAACGGGCCACGGTGCGCCCGGGATGCGCGGCGACCCGCGCCTCGAACAGCTCGATGTAGCTCTGCTCCAGCGCATGGACATGCTCGGTGCGATTGCAGTCCTGCAGCAGGAACTCCTGCTCCGCCTCGCCGAGCAACGCCAGTTCGGCCACTTCGCCATCGAAGCCCTCCACCAGCGCCAGCAACAGGCGCTTGAACTCGGCGAGCAGGCGCTCGACGGTGGCGAACTCGAAGTAGCGCTGGTCGAACGACAGGTGCAGGCCCAGGTCGTCGCCCGGATAGCACACCGCCGTAAGCGGGAAGTTGGTGTGGGTACGGCCCGAGTCGGAGCTGGCGTTCAGGTGCTGGGCATGGTCGAGCACGGCGGTTTCCACCGGCGCGTTCTCGAACACGAACAGGCTGTCGAACAACGGCTGGCCCTTGGGCAGTTCGCTGCACTCCTGGATCGCCACCAGCGGCAGATACTCGTACTCGCGCAGTTCCATGTTGCGTTCGAGCAGACCCTGCAGCCACTGGCGCACGCTCTGGCGCCGGCCCGCCTCGGGGAGCTGCACGCGCAGGGCGATGCTGTTGATGAACAGCCCGACCGTGCGTTGCATCTGTGGCAGGCTGACCGGTCGACCGGCCACGGTGACACCGAAGACCACGTCGCGCTCGCCGCTGTAACGGGCCAGCACCAGGGCCCAGGCCGCCTGGGCGAAGGTGTTGATGGTCAACTGATGCGCCTGGGCCAGCTCGCGCAGGCGCACCCCGTCGCGCACATCCAGTCGGGTATGGCAGTCGCCGACGATCATGCCGTTGCCCGCATGGCCATGGCGCAGCGGCCGGTCGCTCGGGATGGCCGTGGCACGCTCGAAGCCCGCCAGGTTGCGTTGCCACCACTGGCGCGCCTCGCCCAGGTCCTGGCGTTGCAGCCAGCCGATGTAGTCGCGGTAGCGTGGCGGCACCGGCAACTGGGCCGGGCGGCCTTCGCCCAAGGCCTGGTAGAGCGCGAAGAAATCATTCATCAACAACGAACGGCACCAGGCGTCGATGAGGATGTGGTGGTTGCTCATCATGAACCAGTAACGTGCATCGGCGACCCGCACCAGGCGCAGGTGGAACGGCGCCTCACTCAGCAGGTCGAAGCCGGCTTCGCGCTCCTGCCTGTGCAACGCTTGCAGGCGCGCCTCCTGGGCCGGCTCGTCGAGGCCGCGCCAGTCCTGGTAGTCCAGCGGTGTGCTGCCCGGTTTATGGATGATCTGCAACATCGCTTCGCCGGCGTTCCAGCTGAACGACGCGCGCAGGGCTTCGTGGCGCGCCACCACGGCCTGCCAGGCCTGGGCGAAGCGCTCGGGGTCCAGGGCGCTGTCGATGCGGTAGCGATCCTGCATGTAGTAGATGCCGGTGCCCGGCTCCAGCAGGGTGTGCAGCAGCAAGCCCTCCTGCATGGGCGTGAGCGGGTAGACGTCCTCGATCTGCGTGGCCGGTACCGGCAAGGCGTCGATCTGGGCCTGGGTCAGGTGCGCCAAGGGGAAGTCCGACGGCGTGAAACTGCCCGTGCCGTCAGCCAGGCAGTGGCCGACCAGGGCCAGCAGCTCTTGGCGATAGGCCTCGGCCAGCGCGGCGATGGTCGCCTCGTCATAGCGCTCGGTGCTGAAGGTCCAGCGCAGCTGCAGGACACCGCCATACACCTGGCCATCGACGCTGAGCCAGTTGGGCAGCGGCGCATCCGGGTCGTGGGTCAGACCGGTCGGTGCGTCCAGCGGCTGGAACAGCGCGGTGCTGTCGAACTGCTGGTCGAACTGGCCCAGGTAGTTGAAGGTGATGCGTGCCTGGGGCAAGGCGGCCATGGCCTCACGTCCAGCGGGGTCGGCCAGGTAACGCAGCACGCCATGGCCAAGACCCTTGTGCGGTACCTGGCGCAGTTGTTCCTTGATGCCCTTGATGGCCGCGGCGCGGCCCTGCTCGTCGTCGCCCAGGTGCGGTGTCAGGCACAGCGGATAGACATTGGTGAACCAGCCGACGCTGCGGGTCAGGTCCATGTCCTCGAACAGGCCGTCGCGACCATGGCCCTCCAGTTGCACCAGCACCTGGTGCTCGCCGCTCCAGCGGCACAGGGTACGGGCCAGGGCGGCGAGCAACAGGTCATTGACCTGGGTGCGATAGGCCGCCGGTGCCTGTTGCAGCAGTTGCCGGGTCTGCTCTGCGTCCAGGCCGATGGCCAGGGTGCGGGCATGGCGGTGCAGGTTGCCGCCCTGGGGATGGTCGCAGGGCAGTTCGTGGCTGGCATTGCCAAGTTGGCCTTGCCACCAGTCCAGCTCGTCACGCAGGGAGTCGCTGCCGGCATAGCTGGCCAGGCGCGCCGCCCAGTCACCCATGGCGTGGGTCTTGGCTGGCAGGGTCTGGCCGCAGTAGAGCGCCTGCAGATCCTCGAGCAGCACACGCCAGGACACACCGTCCACCACCAGGTGATGGATCGCCAGCAACAGGCGCTGGCGGCCCTGGCCATCCGCGACCAGCAAGGCGCGCAGCAACGGACCTTCGGCAAGGTCCAGGCTGCGCTGCACGTCGGTGTACAGGGCCTGGCAATCGTCGAGGTCGGCCACAGTGGCCTGCCACAACCACTGCTGCGTGCCCGGCTGAACATACTCGGCAACCCATCGCCCCTTGGCCTGGGTGAAGCGCAGCCGCAGGCTGTCGTGATGCTCCACCAGCGCGCTCAGGGCCCGCTCCAGCGCCTCGGCCTGCAACGGCTGGCGCGCCTGGAGCAACACCGCCTGGTTCCAGTGCTGCGCCTGAACGATCTCGCCGTCGAAGAACCAATGCTGGATCGGCGTCAGGGCGCTGCTGCCCTGGCGCAGGCCTTGCTCGATGCCGCTTGGGGCCTCGCTGCGGCTGACCACCGCGGCAAGGGTCTGGACGGTCTGGTGCTGGAACAGGTCGCGCGGGGTGAACTGCAAGCCTAGCTGACGGGCGCGGCTGACCACCTGGATCGACAGGATCGAGTCGCCGCCCAGTTCGAAGAAGTTGTCCTGCACGCCCACGCGGGAAACGTTGAGCACCTCACGCCAGATCTGCGCCAACTGCTCCTCGAACTCGCTGGCCGGGGCCTGGTAGTGCTGGTGGGCCAGCGCCAGGTCCGGCGCCGGCAAGGCACGACGGTCCAGCTTGCCGTTGCCCATCAGCGGCAGGCTGCCCAGCAGCACCAGGTGCGCTGGCACCATATAGTCCGGCAGGTGCTGCCGGGCATGGGCCTTGACCGCGTCACGCAAGGTGGCCTGGGCCTGGGCGTCGGCACTGGCCTGCGGGCACACCAGATAGCCCACCAGTTGCCTGCCACCCGGCAGGGCCAGGGCCAGGACCACGGCTTCGTCGACCCCGGCATGGGCCTGCAACTGGCTTTCGATTTCGCCCAGCTCGATACGGAAACCGCGGATTTTCACCTGCTGGTCGGCACGCCCGACATACTCCACAAGCCCATCGGCGCGCAGGCGCACCAGGTCGCCCGTGCGATACAGACGGCCGCCGTCATGGCTGAACGGATCGGCGACAAAACGCTCGGCGGACAACCCCGGGCGATCATGATAGCCCTGAGCAAGGCCCGACCCACCGATGTACAGCTCGCCAATCCCGCCCTGGGGCAACAACGCCAGGTCATCATCGAGCACGTACGCCGTGCGCGCCCCGAGCACCCGGCCGATCGGCACACTGCCCGCATCGGCTGGCAGTTGCTCCGGCGCCAGGCACGCCAACGGCATGACCACGGTTTCGGTCGGGCCATAGGCATTGAACAACTGCCGCGGTGTGAACGCCTGGCGGATGCGCTGCAGGTGCTCACCGGTCAGTGCCTCGCCGCCGGTGATCACCAGGCGCACCGGCAACTGCGTGCCCTGCCCGGCCAGGTACTGGGCCAACTGGCTGCCATAGCTGGGGGTAAAGCCCAGGATGTTCACCTGCTGCTCGCGCACCAGTTGGCAGATCTCCTCGGCGCCCCACTGGCCCTGGCCACGCAGTACCACGCGGGCGCCACAGAGCAGCGGCACCAGCAAGCGCTCGGTGGCGGCGTCGAAGTTGATCGAATAGAAGTGCAGTTCGCAGTCGTCGCTGCGCATGCCGAACGCGGCTATCACCGCCTGGCAGTGCATGGCGATCTCGCCATGGCTGACCACCACTCCCTTGGGCTTGCCGGTGGAGCCGGAGGTGTAGATCAGGTACGCCTGGTGCTGCGGCAGGTTGAGGTTGTCCAGCGGCGCGTCGCTGTAGTGGGCCAGCGACGCGGCATTGTCCTCCAGGCACCAGTGCGCCACGCCTGCGGGCAGTTCGCCCAGGGCATCGAACAGCCCGCGCTGGCCGAGCAGCAGGCCGAGACGGCTGTCCTCGATCATGTAGCGCAGGCGGTCGAGGGGGTATTCAGGATCCAGCGGCACGTAGGCGCCGCCGGCCTTGAGGATGGCCAGCAGGCCCACGACCATCTCCAGCGAGCGCTCAAAGGCCAGGCCGACCCGCACCTGCGGGCCGACACCCCGCTCGCGCAGGGCACGGGCCAGGCGGTTGGCCTGCTGCTCCAGCTCGGCGTAGGTCAGGTGCTGACCGGCGAAGGTCAGCGCACGGGCCTGCGCAGTACGTGAAGCCTGGAGGGCGAACAGGCCGTGCAGGGTCTGGCCGGGCTCGAAGCCCTGCTCACCTTGCAACTGGCTGACTAGCGCCTGCCGCTCGGCACTGCCGAGCATCGGCAGCTCACACAGGCGCTGGTCCGGCGCATCGAGCAGGCCGACCAGCAACTGCTGCCAGTGTTCGGCCATGCGAGCGATGCGCGGTTCGTCGAACAAGTCGCGGCTGTAGGTCAGGCAACAGCCCAGGCGGCCGTCCAGATCGGTCACTTCCAGATAGAGGTCGAACTTGGTGGCGCTGGCGTCGTTGACCAGGTAGTCCACGGTCATGCCCGCCAACTCGCGACTTTGCTGGAAGGTCCAGCGCTGGACATTGCACATCACCTGGAACAGCGGGTTGTAGGCACTGCTGCGTGGCGGCTGCAAGGCCTCGACCAGTTGATCGAACGGCAGGTCCTGGTGCGACTGGCCGTCGATCACGCTGCCGCGCACCTGTTCGAGCAGTTCGGCGCCAGTCATCTGCCCATCGAGCTCGCAACGCAGCACCTGGGTATTGAGGAAGGCACCGATCAGCCCTTCGCTTTCCGGGCGGATGCGGTTGGCCATCGGCGCGCCGATGCGCAGATCGCGCTGACCGCTGTAGCGGTGCAGCAAGATGGCCAGGGTGGCGGTCATGGTCATGAACAGGGTCAGGCCGCGTTGGCTGTTGAAGCCATGCACGCGCTCGACCAGCGCCGGGTCGAGGTCGAAGCGGTACAGTTCGCCACGGTGGCTCTGCACGGCCGGGCGCGGGCGGTCCGAGGGCAGCGCCAGCACCGGATGCTCGTCCCCCAGGCGGGCTTTCCAGTAGGCCAGCTGGCGCTCGGCTTCGCCGCCTTCGAGCCACTGGCGTTGCCAGACGCTGTAGTCCAGGTACTGCACCGCCAGCGGCGCCAGGGGCGACTCGCGCTCGTCGACGAAGGCTTCGTACAGCTCGCCCAGTTCGCGGGCGAAGATGTCCATGGCCCAGCCTTCGGTGACGATGTGGTGCAAGGTCAGGACGAGGTGGTGCTCGCGCTCGTCGGTCTTGACCAAGTAGGCCCGCAGCAGCGGGCCACGCGCCAGGTCGAACGGCTGGTGCGCCTGTTCATCGGCCAGCTGCTGCAAGCGCTGCCGGCGGGCGTCGCCGGTGAGCACGGAAAAATCATGCCACTGCAGGCGCAGCGGGCTGTCCTCGGCCACGCACTGATACGGCACGCCGTCGATATCCGGGAAGGTGGTGCGCAGGGTTTCATGGCGTACGATCAAGGCCTGCAGGGCCCGCTCGAAGGCGTCCACATGCAGCACGCCGCGCAGACGCGCCATGCCGCCGACGTTGTAGGCCGGGCTGTCCGGCTCCATCTGCCACAACACCCACATGCGCTGCTGCGAATAGGACAGCGGCACCGCCTGGCGACGGTCGACCCGCTCGATGGTGCCTTGCAGGTTGTGCTCGCCCGCCGCCTGGATACGTGCGATCTCGGCGCAGAAGGCACCCAGCTCGCTGGCCTCGAACAGGGCCTTGAGCGGCAGCTCGACATTCAGCGCCTGGCGGGTGCGCGAGACGATCTGGGTGGCGAGCAACGAGTGGCCGCCGAGGGCGAAGAAGTCGTCCTGCAGGCCGAGCTGCGGCAGGTTCAGCACCTCGCGCCAGATCGCCGCCACCTGTTGCTGCACGACGCTTTGCGGTTCGACATGGGCACACTGTTGCCAGACCGGCGCCGGCAATGCCTTGCGCTCGACCTTGCCGCTAGGGCCGATGGGCATCTGCGCCAGGTGGATCAACTGCGCCGGGACCATGTAGGCCGGCAGACGTTCGCTCAAGGTCGCGAGCAGCGCCTGGGACTGTTCAACGCCACTGTAGTAGCCGACCAGCTGTGCCCCGACGGCGTCCTGGTGGATCAGCAGCAAGGCCTGCTCGACACCCGGCTGGGCCAGCAGGCAGGCCTGGACCTCTTGCGGCTCGACACGAAAACCTCGCACCTTCACCTGCTGGTCGAGACGACCGAGGTATTCCAGGGCCTGCAGCGACACCCGCCAGCGGGCACGGTCGCCACTGCGGTACAGGCGCTCGCCGTTGCCGTCGGGCCGGGGCACGAAGCGCTCGGCAGTGAGCCCCGGGCGCCCCAGGTAGCCACGCGCCAGACCCGCGCCGCCCAGGCACAACTCGCCCGGCACACCGGGCGCGGTCAATTGCAGTTCGTCGTCCAGCACACGGCACAGGACATTGCCCAGCGGTCGGCCGATGGGCGAACGCTCACCGTCCTCGGCGCGGCAGTGCCAGTGGGTGACGTTGATGGCGGTCTCGGTCGGGCCGTAGCGGTTGTGCAGTTGCACGTGCGGCAGCACCTGCAGCACGCGGTCACGCAGGTTGGCCGACAGCGCCTCGCCACCGGAGAACACCCGGCGCAGGCTGGTGCAGCGCGCCGCCAGCGGCTCTTGGACGAACACCTGCAGCAGCGGCGGAACGAAGTGCAGCGTGGTCACGCCATGGGCCTGCACCAGCTCGGCGATGCGCCGTGGGTCGCGGTGCTCACCAGGGCCGGCCAGTACCAGCGCGCAGCCTCGGGTCAACGGCCAGAAACACTCCCACACCGACACATCGAAGCTGATCGGCGCTTTCTGCATCAACACATCGCTGTCGTCCAGGGCGTAGGTGCCCTGCATCCAGTGCAGGCGCTCGGCCAGGGCGGCGTGGGTGTTGCCCACACCCTTGGGTTGGCCAGTGGAGCCGGAGGTGTAGATCACGTAGGCCAGGTTGTCGCCGTCCAGGTGCAGGCCTGGGGCGTGGCTCGGCCAGCTGTCCAGGTGCAGTTGATCCAGGGCGATGGCGCTGACGCCCTCGACCTGCGGCAATTGCTCGAGCCGGTCGCTGTGGCTGAGCACCAGGGCGGCGCCGCAGTCGGTGAGCATGTAGGCCAGGCGCTCGGCCGGGTAGTCGACATCCAGCGGCACGTAGGCGCCACCGGCCTTGAGGATGGCCAGCAGACCGACCAGCAACTGTGGCGAACGCTCAAGGGCGATGGCCACGCAGGTATCCGGGCCGACCCCCTTGTCACGCAGGTAGTGGGCCAGGCGATTGGCCTGCTGGTGCAGGCTGGCATAGTCGAGGCTGCCGCCCTCCCACACCAGCGCCGTGCGCGCAGGCGTCAGCCGCGCCTGCTCGCCCAACTGCTCCACCACCAGCCGCTGGGCGGCCGGCGCCGGGGCCTGCCCCCAGGCCAGCAACTGCGACCGGCCCGTATCGTCGAGCAGTCGGACCTCGCCCAGGGCCAACTGCGGGCTGGCGCAGACCTGCTCCAGCAGGGCCAGCAACTGCCCGGCCAGACGCTCGATGGTATCGGCCTCGAACAGCTCGGCGGCGTAATCGAACGCCAGGCTCAAACGCCCCTGGTGATCCTGTTCGCTGTGCAGTTGCAGGTCGAACTTGGCTTCACGGCTGTGCCAGGGCAGTTCTTCGGCGAGCAGGCCAGGCAGGCGACGTAGCGCCGAAAGGTCGCGCTGCCGATGATTGAACATGACCTGGAACAGCCCCTGCTCGCGGGCATCGGGCAGCGCCTCGAGCAGTTGCTCGAACGGCAGGTCCTGATTGGCCTGGGCCAGCAGCGTGGCCTGACGCACCTGGGCCAGCAGCTGGTCGAACGGCAGGCGGCCATGAAGCCGGGCGCGCAGCACCTGGGTGTTGATGAAGAAGCCGACCATGCCCTGGGTTTCCAGGCGTGGGCGGTTGGCGTTGGGCACGCCCACGCGGATATCGTCCTGACCGGTATGGCGATGCAGCAGGCCTTGCCAGGCGGCCAGCAGGACCATGAACAGGCTGGCCTGCTGCTCACGGGCCAGGGCGTCCAGGGCCGCGCTCAGCCTGGCGGGCACCTTCACGCTCAAGCGTTCGGCACGATGGGTGCGTTGCGCGGCGCGCGGATGGTCGGTGCACAGGTCAAGCACCGGCAGCTCATCGCCCAGGTGCGCCTTCCACTGTTCCAGTTGCCGCGCACGTTCGCCCTCGGTCAACCACTGGCGCTGCCAGTGGCCATAGTCGGCGTAACCCAGCGACAACGGCGCCAGGTTGGCTTGAAGCCCCTGGCAATGGGCGGCGTACAACTTGGCGAACTCGTCGAGCAGGATATTCAGCGACCAGCCGTCGGCGACGATGTGGTGCAGGGTCACCCAGAGCTGGTGATCTTCGTCACCCAGGCGCGCCAGGGTGACGCGCAGCAGCGGTCCTTGGGTCAGATCGAACGGCTGTCGAGCCTCGGCTTCGCGTCGCGCCAGGACCTGGTCGGCGTCCAGGCCTGCAAGGTCGATGCGCCGCAGGTCGAAGCGCGCCTTGGGCAACACATGCTGCAACGCCTGGCCATCGACCTCGCTGAAGCATGTGCGCAGCGACTCGTGGCGCGCCACCAGCGCCTGGAAGCTGGCCTGCAGTGCTGCCTCGTCCAGCTCGCCACGCAGGTGCAGGCCGGCAGGGATGGTGTAGGCCGCCGAATGCGGCTCCAGTTGCCACAGCAGCCACAGCCGGTTCTGCGCCAGGGATTGCGCCAGGGCCTTGCCGCGCTCCAGTACGCCGATGGTGCCCGTCGCCGCGCCCCCTTCGGCCAGGAGCGCCGCCACGGCAGCGCTGTACTCGGCCAGGGTCGGCGCTTCGAACAAGGTCCGCAGGCTCAGGCCGATGCCCAGCTCATCCGCCAGGCGTGCGGTTGCCTGGGTGGCGACGATGGAGTTGCCGCCCAGCAGCAGGAAATGATCGTCCGGCGCCACCGCCTCGACCTGGAGCAACTCGCGCCAGATCGCCGCGATGCGCCCTTGCAGGTCATCACCGACCGCCATTGGCGCGACCTTCTCCTCCACAGCCGGGAAGCGCGCATAACAATCCAGGCTGCCGTCGGCCATGCGCAGGCGACAGGCCGAACGTTGCAGCTTGCCGCTGGAGGTCTTGGGCAGCGCGCCCGGGTTGAGCAAAAGCACGACCGCCGGCGCCTGGCGACAGGCGTCGGCGATGACCTGGCGCAAGGTCCGGATCAGTTCCTCGGGCTTGATGGTTTTCTGCACGTTGCGGCTGACCTCCACCGCCACGCCAATGCCCTCCTCGCCTTGGCCGTCGACGGCGAACACCGCCACACGGCCTTTGCGCAACCCTTCGACCTCGCGCTCCAGTGTCTTTTCCAGATCCTGCGGGTAGAGGTTCTGGCCCCGCACTATGAGCATGTCCTTCAGGCGCCCAGTGACGAACACCTCGCCTTCACGCATGAAGCCCAGGTCCCCGGTACGCAGCCAGGTCTGGCCATCCTGCTCGACGAAGGTCCGTGCACTGGCCTCGGGGTTGCGCCAGTACCCCCGCGCGATGCTCGGGCCCGCTGCCCACACTTCACCGACAAGGTTGTCACCCAGCACCTGAAGGCGCTGCGGGTCGACGATGCGCAGCGCATGGCCGGGCTGAGGGTAGCCGCAGCTCATCAACGTACTGCCTTGTCCGGGTTCGGCGCGGTTGGCGGAGAACGCCTCGGCGTCCAGCGTCACGACGGCGATGCCCTGGCCACGGCGGCTGCCGCTGACGAACAGGGTCGCCTCGGCCAGGCCATAGCTGGCGAAGAAGCTGTTCGCGTCGAAACCGCACACGCCGAACCTGTCCGCAAAGCTCTGGAGGCTGTCCTGGCGGATCGGCTCGGAGCCGGAGTACGCCACGCGCCAGCGGCTGAGGTCCAGGCCGGCCAGGGCCGCATCACTGACTCGCTCGCTGCACAGGCGGTAGGCGAAGTCCGGGCCGCCGCTGATGGTGCCACCGTATTCGCTGATCGCCTGCAACCAGCGCTGCGGCCGGGCAAGGAAGTGGCCTGGCGACATCAGCACACAAGGCACACCGCTGAAGATCGGTTGCAGCAGCCCGCCGATCAGGCCCATGTCGTGGTACAGCGGCAACCAGCTGACGATCACGTCGTCCGGGTTCAGGTCGATGCCAAAGCCCTGGCGGATCAACTGCTCGTTGGCCACCAGGTTGCCATGACTGACCTGTACGCCCTTGGGCACGGCGGTGGAGCCGGAAGTGTATTGCAGGAAGGCAATGTGCTCGCCGGTCAGGGCCGGCTCGCGCCAATCATTGGCCAGCGACGGGGCCAGACGGTCCACCGCCAGCAGGCCAGGCGCGTTGTCGGCGGCCAGGGCATCGAGACCCTTCAGGCTGTCGTGCAAGGCCTCGACCGTGAGCAGCAGGCGCGGCCGGGCGTCGTCGATGATCGACAGCAGGCGCTCCTGATGATGGCGCCGCGAAGACTCCGGTGGGTACGCCGGCACCGCGATGACGCCGGCATACAGACAACCGAAGAAGGCTGCGACATAGTCAGCACCACTGGGGAACAGCAACACCGCGCGATCACCGAAGTCGGCCCGCGCCTGCAGGGCGGCGGCGATGGCACGCGCGCGCAGGTCCAGGTCCCGGTAGCTGAGCACAGCCTGTTCGCTGGGATCGTCGGCCAGAAAGCGCAAGGCGATCCGGTCGGGGGTCAGCGCGGCGCGTTGCGCCAGGGCGTGGACCAGCGAGAGCGGGAGTTCGAAGGCGTCCATCATGGGGAGTTCCTGCCAGTGTCTGGGTGAGTCGCGCCAGGGCCACGCCACACAAGGTCGGTGGGCCGCCGGATGTACACAGGGGAACGGATGGGCGAGGCAAATAATTAAACGTCTTGGCGCCAGCGGCAGCCGGACTCGGCAAGGGCAAGGGGCCATCAACGTGACCGGATTCACGCACTGGCGCTTAGAACCGAAACGTGCCGGTACTAATTACATTTCGCATTTGACAATAATTATCATTGTGAATAATTTGTCGCACGTCGTAGGAAGCGTCCCACGCAGACGTCGTCCTCTCCCCTCAAAGACCAGGTGATTTCCATGGCGGAACAACTATCCACAAGTAAGTGCGATTCACCACTGCTCCAGGCATTCGTCGACAACCGCAGCATCCTGGTCAAGATCGCTGCCCGCATCACCGGCTGCCGTTCGCGGGCCGAAGATGTGGTTCAGGACGCCTTCTTCCGACTCAGCGCCGCTCCGCAGATCACCTCATCATTCAAGGCCCAGCTCAGCTACCTGTTCCAGATCGTGCGCAACCTGGCCATCGATCACTACCGCAAGCAGGCCATGGAGCTGAAGTACTCCGGCAGTGAAGAAGAAGGCCTCAACGTCGTCCTGCAGAACGCTTCGCCAGAAACCACCCACATCAACCTTGCCACCCTCGAACACATCGCCGACGCCCTCGGCGAACTGCCCCAGCGCACCCGCTATGCCTTCGAGATGTATCGCCTGCACGGTGTAGCGCAGAAGGACATCGCCAAAGAGCTGGGCGTGTCACCGACGCTGGTCAACTTCATGATCCGCGACGCCCTGATCCACTGCCGCAAGATGGCTAGCCGTCAGGCGTGACCTCCCGGGGCCGCTGCGCGACCCTTTCGCGACACAAGGCCGCTCCTGCAACGGCCCGCACAAATCCCTGTGGAAGCGGGCTTGCCCGCGAATCAGGCGCCGCGGTGTTCGCGGGCAGGCCCCACGGCCCCCGTGAAGTCAAACCAGCTTGCAGCGGTCGAAGAACCGCTCCCGCCCCAGGATCATCAATGCCGCCCGCTTGTGCGGAAAATCGAACTCCTTCTCGCAGTGGAAACACTGGTCATGCATGTAGCCGATCATCCTGCCGTTGTCGGCACGCGGCTCGGCGACCACGCGCTGGGTACGGGGATCGTCCAGGAACAGGTAGTGCACCAATGCCGACAGCCAGCTGGCCACCTTGTGCGGGCCGCGATGATCCTGCTCGCCCACCAGCATGTGGATACCCCGGTCATAGTCATCGGCCGGATAGAACGGCGCGATGCGATCCTCTTTGGCCCAGTAGGCCTCGAAGTAGGCAAAGGGCTGCTCATCGAAGCAGCCGATCAAGCTCAGGGTATGCGGGTCGGCCTCCAGCTTGGCCAGGTATTGGCGGTGCTGCTCGAGCGTGCCGCTCTCCTGCCAGAACCGCACCACGCGCGGGTCGTTCTGCCAGCGGTTGAAGCGCTCCAGGTCCTGCTCGATCTCAAGCGTGCGCAGCGATACCCAAGCGCCCAGGCGTGCATCGAAGCGCCGGTACACCTCCCCCCTGGGCTTGGGCGCGCGCCGCGGATGACGCTTGCCGTCGCTGATCTGCATCTGCTGCGGGTAGGCATTCGCGGCCCCATCGCCCAGCCAAGGCTGCGGCAGTTGCCAGAACAACGCGCGCTCGCATAGGTATACCCCCGGCCGGTCACCGGCGACCAACAGGCCACTGGCCAGCGCTTCGGGCAAGGGCTGCGCGCACTGCCACACCAGACGCTGACGCGACGGGTCACGCGACAGCAGCCAATAGCAGGCCGCCCACAGCGCTTGCATGGGACGTTGCGCACAGAGCTGCTCGAGGTGGATGTGCAGAGGCTCCCCAGGCATCAGACGCACCTGGATCAGCGCTCGCCCCTCCAGGCTCAGGCTCAACCGGCAATCGTCCTCGTCGGCACGGAGGTTGCGCCAACGCGGCAGGGAAAGAGGCAGCGAATCGGCATCGAACGGCATGGTCATGGCTCACGCAATGGAAAGAAGGGCTCCATCCGGTAGACGTGGCGCGTACCCGGGAATTTAGCTGCCAGAAGGGGTCACGACGTTGATCCGATAGGGCTGGAAGATGCGCAGCAATTCGCCGCTCTTGCGCAGCCGGTCGAGCAGCGCGGCGAATGCACCGGCATCGATCGGAGCGCCAGGGCGCAACATGGCGTAGTGGTGATAGATCTGGTCGACACGCTCGGAAGCCATCAGTTGGGCCCGGCTGTCAGGGTTGCGCACCAGGAAGTCGATGAGAAAGGAGCGCGTCGCCAGGGCGATGTCGACACGCCCGCGCTGCACCATCAGCAGGTTGCTGTCGTGGGAGTAGGTCAGCGTGGCGCGGTAGGCCTGGCTCAGGTAATGGGGGTCGGAATTGAAGTCGGCGAACGCGTAGTGATAGCCGTTGAACAACGCCAGGCGCTTGCCTTGCAGGCTGCTGAAGTACTGCTGGTCACGCCCGGACTGCTGGCGTGCGACGAATACCTCGGCGTCTTCCAGGCCCATGTCCACGCTCTCGTGGGGGATCTGCTCCCAGCCCCATTTGGGGTTCTCGAACACCGCGATATCCGTTCGCCCTTGCTCGAAGTCACCAAAACGCCGCGGGATCGACGTGGGGACCAGGATGAAGTGGTAGGTCTGCTGCTGTTGATTGAGGGCCTTGATCAATTGCGGCAACAGGCCGTTTTCAGCGCCCTGCTCCGGGCGCACGGTATAAGGCGGGAAGTGCGCCGCCCCAATCCTCACCTCCACGGCCGCGTGCGTCGACGCTGGCACGGCCGCCCACAACGCGGTAAGCATCAACAAGGAGGACAACGCCTTGAAGCCGGGCACTGGAGTCAAAGGAGACACTCATCACGGTTTACGACTGGATCCAACTAAGCTAGGCGTTTTCGGTTCAGGGCACAACCGTCGTTATGTCAAAACAGCAGCATTGTGCCAGGGGGTGCCCTTGGGTTCGAGATTGGCTACGCTCTAGCGACCACGCAGGCTACTGCGTCTTGCACGGGAGCCCGGTATGGGGCATTGGCTGGTGATTGACCTGGAGGCGACCACCGACGACGGTGGCTGGCCGGTCACGGAGATGGAAATCATTGAAATCGGCGCAAGCCTGGTGACACGCGAGGGCCGCGAGGTCGACCATTTCCAGCGTTTCGTGCGCCCCCGGCGACGGCCGCAACTGACCCCCTTCTGCCGGGAGCTGACCCATATCGGCCAAGCCAGCGTCGACGGCGCGGCCTCGTTCGCCGAGGTCTGGGCGCAGTTCGAGCGCTGGCTGGGCCATCACCAGGGACACCTGCAGGCCTGGGTCAGCTGGGGGGATTACGACCGTCAGCAGTTGCAGCAGGAGTGGCGACAGCACCAGCTCTCCAGCGTGTTGCAGACCCTGCCCCACATCAACCTCAAGCAGCGCTTCGCCAAGGCCCGCCAGTTGCAGCGCCCGCTGGGGCTGAACAGCGCCCTGCAACTGGCCGGTCTGCAATTCACCGGCCAGCAGCACCGCGCCCTGGAAGACGCCCGCAACACCGCACGGTTGCTGCCCCTGAGCCTGCCGGCCAATGGCACCTGAATTCAGATGACGCCGGGGTGGGGCTTGGGCATACTGGCCAGCCCTTTTTTCATCCCTCTTTCAGGAGCCGCTCCATGTTCAAGGTCAATGAGTACTTCGATGGCACCGTCAAGTCGATCGCCTTCACTGGCGAGGAAGGTCCGGCTACGGTGGGTGTCATGGCACCGGGCGAATATGAGTTCGGCACGGCCAAGCGGGAAATCATGCATGTGGTTTCCGGCGCACTGACCGTGAAGCTGCCGGGGAGCGATAGCTGGGAAGTCTTCAAGGCGAGGAGCCAGTTCAATGTACCGGCCGATAGCAAGTTTCAGTTGAAGGTGGCGGTGGATACCGCTTACCTGTGTGAGTATCGCGACTAAGCGGTTTATTGGGTTTTTCGGACAGTGTGAATATCCGTTTTTTGTGGTAGTGCCTGGACTACCGCGCATCACGGCAAAGAGACTGGTTACTTATTTGTCTGTTCCGGTCTATTCGCGGGTAAACCCGCTCCTACAGGTTCTGCACTGTCCTTGAGAACACCTGTAGGAACGGGCTCACCCGCGAATGGCCAAAAAACCACCACTCACCCCACCGAAAGAAACAACACCGACCCAGGCACCGCCGTAAAGCGCAAAGGTGGATCAGCATCGACCAATCAAACGGATAAGCCCGCCCCCTCAAAACCAACAACCAACACCACTACCCCATCAGAAACGCAGCAACTCGCTCAGCCGCCGTCTGCAAATGCCCCTCATGCGTCAATCCTGAAGCCTTCAACGGCTTGAGATCATGATCTGCGGCAGCCAACCAGCACACCTCGATAGAAGGCGCCAGCACGTACCCCGCCACCGCATCCCGATTACCCAGGGCATCCCGCTCCCCCTGGACGATGAGCGTGCGCGTACGCAACCCCGCCAGATGTTCGACCCGAGGCTTCTCCGGCTTGCCCACCGCGTAGAACGGATACCCCAGGCACACCAGCGCATCAGCCCCCAGCTCATCGGCCAGAAGGCTCGCCATGCGCCCCCCCATGGACTTGCCGCCGATGGCCACAGGCCCCGCGACCAATGGTCGCACCTGGCGATACACCTCGCGCCAGCAGTCGAGCAGCACCTGCTGCGGATTGGGTGGCCGCTTGCCGCCACCCTCGCGCCGTTGGGCCATGTAGGGAAACTCGAACCGGATCACCCCCACCCCCTGCGCCGCCAGCCTTTGGGCCATGTCTTCCATGAAATCGCTGTCCATCGGCGCCCCCGCACCGTGGGCCAGGATCAGGCAGCCCTTGTAGTCCTGATCCCCCCGGATTCGCGGAGGATCGCAGCGCAAGCCTGGGGTATTTCCCACCTGCGCCCATTGATCCCCGTCAATACCGGCACTGTGCCCATTACTCATGCTTGCCTCGCTCTCTAGCCTGCCTATAACCGTGGATGGAAACCCATACATGAACACAACCAGCAGTACCGCCTATAACTACAAGGTGGTCCGCCAATTCGCCATCATGACAGTGGTGTGGGGAATCGTCGGGATGGGGCTCGGCGTTTTCATTGCCGCGCAACTCGTCTGGCCTTCCCTCAACTTCGACCTTCCCTGGACCAGCTTCGGCCGTCTGCGACCGCTGCATACCAATGCGGTGATCTTCGCTTTCGGCGGCTGCGCCCTGTTCGCCACCTCCTATTATTCGGTGCAACGCACCTGCCAGACCACCCTGTTCGCACCGGCCCTGGCCGCGTTCACCTTCTGGGGCTGGCAACTGGTGATCCTGCTGGCGGCCATCAGCCTGCCACTGGGCTTCACCAGCTCCAAGGAATACGCCGAACTGGAATGGCCGATCGACATCCTGATCACCATCGTCTGGGTCTGCTACGCCGTGGTGTTCTTCGGTACGCTGCTCAAACGCAACACCAAGCACATCTACGTGGGCAACTGGTTCTACGGCGGCTTCATCCTGACCGTGGCGATGCTGCACATCGTCAACAACCTGGAGCTGCCCGTCAGCCTGACCAAGTCCTACTCGATCTACGCCGGTGCCACCGACGCCATGGTCCAGTGGTGGTACGGCCACAACGCCGTGGGCTTCTTCCTGACCGCGGGCTTCCTGGGGATGATGTACTACTACGTGCCCAAGCAGGCTGAGCGTCCGGTGTATTCCTATCGCCTGTCGATCGTCCACTTCTGGGCGCTGATCACCCTATACATCTGGGCCGGCCCGCACCACCTGCACTACACCGCGCTGCCTGACTGGGCGCAGTCGCTGGGCATGATCATGTCGCTGATCCTGCTGGCACCGAGCTGGGGCGGGATGATCAACGGGATGATGACCCTCTCCGGTGCCTGGCACAAACTGCGCAGCGACCCGATCCTGCGTTTCCTGGTGGTCTCGCTGGCCTTCTACGGCATGTCCACCTTCGAAGGCCCGATGATGGCCATCAAGACGGTCAACGCCCTCTCCCACTACACCGACTGGACCATCGGCCACGTTCACGCCGGCGCCTTGGGCTGGGTAGCGATGATCTCCATCGGCGCGCTGTACCACACCATCCCGAAAGTGTTCGGCAAGGAGCGCATGTACAGCATCGGCCTGATCAACGCGCACTTCTGGCTGGCGACCATCGGCACCGTACTGTACATCGCCTCGATGTGGGTCAACGGCATCGCCCAAGGCCTGATGTGGCGTGCGGTCAACGCCGACGGCACCCTCACCTATTCCTTCGTCGAGACCCTGGTGGCCAGCCATCCGGGCTTCATCGTCCGCTTCGTCGGCGGCGCGATCTTCCTCAGCGGGATGCTGCTGATGGCCTGGAACACCTGGCGCACCGTGCGCGCACCGGCCACCGACATCGCCCCTGCGAACGCCCAGCTGGCCTGAGGAGAAAGCCTGATGAAACACGAAGTCATCGAGAAAAACGTAGGCCTGCTGGCATTGCTGATGGTATTCGCCGTCAGCATCGGCGGCCTGACCCAGATCGTCCCGCTGTTCTTCCAGGACGTCACCAACAAGCCGGTCGAAGGCATGAAGCCCTACACCGCCCTGCAGCTCGAAGGCCGCGACATCTACATACGTGAAGGCTGCGTTGGCTGCCACTCGCAGATGATCCGTCCGTTCCGCGCCGAGACCGAGCGCTACGGCCACTACTCGGTGGCCGGCGAGAGCGTCTGGGACCACCCGTTCCTGTGGGGTTCCAAGCGTACAGGTCCCGACCTTGCCCGTGTGGGCGGGCGCTACTCCGACGACTGGCATCGCGCGCACCTGTACAACCCGCGCAACGTCGTGCCCGAGTCGAAGATGCCGTCCTACCCCTGGCTGGTCGCGCAACAGGTCGACAACAGCCACACCGACACCAAGATGCGCACCCTGCGCACCCTGGGCGTGCCCTACACCGACGAGGACATCGCCGGCGCCCGTGACGCGGTCAAGGGCAAGACCGAGATGGACGCCCTGGTGGCCTACCTGCAGGTGCTGGGCACCGCGATCAAGAACAAGAGGTAACGATGGAACTGTCACTGGATATCGGCATGATCCGCGGCCTGGGCACCCTGGTGGTGATGATCGCCTTCATCGGCCTGAGCCTGTGGGTATTCAACCGCCGCCGCGACCGTGATTTCGCCGAAGCACGCCTGCTGCCCTTCGTCGATGACCGCCTGCCCCCTGCCGGGCAGGAACCTGCCATGAGGAACAACCGGTAATGACCACCTTCTGGAGTACCTACATCAGTGTACTGACCATCGGCAGCCTCATCGGCCTGACCTGGCTGCTGCTCTCCACCCGCAAGGGCCAGAGCAGCGACACCACCGACCAGACCATGGGCCACAGCTTCGATGGCATCGAGGAGTACGACAACCCGCTGCCCAAGTGGTGGTTCTGGCTGTTCGTCGGCACCCTGGTGTTCGCGGTGGGCTACCTCATCCTCTACCCGGGCCTGGGCAACTGGAAAGGCATCCTGCCCGGCTATGAGAATGGCTGGACCCAGGTCAACGAATGGCAAAAGGAGATGGACAAGGCCGACGCCAAGTTCGGACCGATCTTCGCCAAGTTCGCCGCCATGCCGCTGGAAGAAGTCGCCAAGGATCCGCAAGCACTGAAGATGGGGGGGCGCCTGTTCGCCTCCAACTGCTCGGTATGCCACGGCTCCGACGCCAAGGGCGCCTACGGCTTCCCCAACCTGACCGACAACGACTGGCGTTGGGGCGGTGAGCCGGAGACCATCAAGACCACCATCATGAACGGTCGCCATGGCGTCATGCCGGCGTGGGCCGAAGTGCTGGGCGAGCAAGGCGTGGCTGATGTCGCCGCCTTCGTGCTGACCAACCTCGATGGCCGCACCCTGCCCGAAGGCGCCAAGGCCGACCCGGCCAATGGCCAGAAGCTGTTCGCCGCCAACTGCGTGGCCTGCCACGGCCCTGAGGGCAAGGGCACTCCGGCGATGGGCGCGCCCAACCTGACGCACCCGCAGGCGTTCATCTACGGTTCGAGCTTCGCCCAGTTGCAGCAGACCATCCGCTACGGCCGCCAGGGCCAGATGCCGGCCCAGGCGCAGATGCAGGGCAACGACAAGGTCCACTTGCTGGCGGCCTATGTCTACAGCCTGTCGCAGGATGACGTGTCCGAAACCGTGAGCGCCAAGTAACACCCTTCGCAGGTAAACCCACACACAGGGACAGCAGCACTCCTTGTGTGCGGGTTTACCCGCGAAGAGGCCGGCACACGCAACACAAGACAGTTGCTCCCGCCCGGCCCGCGCCGGTCCCCGTGGAAACGGATTCACCGCGAGAATCCCGCCGAAGCCCAGGATGAGCGCCGTCCGCCAAAGGCTGCGCCACCGCCCTCCCCGCCTCATCCCTCCTTGCACCCCCTCCGAACAGAACTAAGCTTGTTGCCACAGTGGCCTCGCTTATAGCGAACCCACCTGGCGCGGCGCATGACCTGACTCCGCGCAACGACTTTGCGATCGATCGCACAGGCTTGCGGCAGACGTTCCCTCTTCCGAAAGCCCGTAGAAAAAGCTTGACCGATCGATCAGAAAAAGGCGAAAAACGGTACACATTACAAACATTTATTTGTGTACAATCGTCCAGCCCCCAAACCGCGGGACGGTGGTGGAAAGGGCCTGGACACGGGTCGGCGTCATGATCCTTGCGTTGCCATAACCGTGATGGTTATCGATACTGGCGCCGATTTTCGACCAACAAGAACACCCAAAACCGTGGAACCTTAGAATGAGCACTGCAATCAGTCCGACTGCTTATAACTATAAGGTCGTCCGCCAGTTCGCCATCATGACGGTGGTCTGGGGGATCCTTGGCATGGGGCTCGGCGTCTACATTGCCTCGCAACTGGTATGGCCCCAGCTGAACCTGGACCTGCCATGGACGAGCTTCGGCCGCCTTCGCCCGCTGCACACCAACCTGGTGATCTTCGCCTTCGGAGGTTGCGCGCTGTTCGCCACCTCCTACTACGTCGTGCAGCGCACCTGCCAGACTCGGCTGATCTCCGACAGCATGGCCGCCTTCACCTTCTGGGGATGGCAGGCGGTGATCGTCGGTGCGCTGATCACCCTGCCGATGGGCTTCACCACCACCAAGGAGTACGCCGAGCTCGAGTGGCCGCTGGCCATTCTCCTGGCCATCGTCTGGGTCACCTACGGCCTGGTGTTCTTCGGCACCATCGTCAAGCGCAAGACCAAGCACATCTACGTCGGCAACTGGTTCTACGGTGGCTTCATCGTGGTCACGGCGATGCTGCACATCGTCAACCACATCTCCCTGCCGGTCAGCCTGTTCAAGTCGTACTCGGCCTACGCCGGTGCCACCGACGCCATGATCCAGTGGTGGTATGGCCACAACGCCGTGGGCTTCTTCCTGACCACCGGCTTCCTGGGGATGATGTACTACTTCGTGCCCAAGCAGGCCGAGCGTCCGATCTACTCCTATCGCCTGTCGATCGTCCACTTCTGGGCGCTGATCACCCTGTACATCTGGGCCGGCCCGCACCACCTGCACTACACCGCGCTGCCTGACTGGGCACAGTCGCTGGGCATGGTGATGTCGATCATCCTCCTGGCGCCGAGCTGGGGTGGCATGATCAACGGCATGATGACCCTCTCCGGTGCCTGGCACAAACTGCGCACCGACCCGATCCTGCGCTTCCTGGTGGTCTCGCTGGCCTTCTACGGCATGTCCACCTTCGAAGGCCCGATGATGGCCATCAAGACGGTCAACTCGCTGTCGCACTACACCGACTGGACCATCGGCCACGTTCACGCCGGCGCTCTGGGCTGGGTAGCGATGATCTCCATCGGCTCGCTGTACCACATGATTCCGAAGGTCTATGGCCGCCAGCAGATGCACAGTGTCGGCCTGATCAACGCGCACTTCTGGCTCGCGACCATCGGTACCGTGCTGTACATCGCCTCGATGTGGGTCAACGGCATCACCCAGGGCCTGATGTGGCGTGCCATCAACGACGACGGCACCCTCACCTACTCCTTCGTCGAAGCCCTCCAGGCCAGCCACCCGGGCTATATCGTCCGCGCGCTGGGCGGTGCGTTCTTCGCCTCCGGCATGCTGCTGATGGCCTACAACGTCTACCGCACCGTCCGCGCCTCGAAGCCGGCCGAAGCTGAGGAAGCCGCCAAGATCGTCGTCGTGGGAGCTCACTGATGAAGCACGAAGCAGTCGAGAAGAATATTGGCCTGCTGGCCTTCTTCATGGTCATCGCCGTCAGCGTTGGCGGCCTGACCCAAATCGTCCCGCTGTTCTTCCAGGACGTCACCAACAAGCCGGTCGAAGGCATGAAGCCGCGCACGGCGCTGGAGCTCGAGGGGCGCGACATCTACATCCGCGAAGGCTGCGTTGGCTGCCACTCGCAGATGATCCGTCCGTTCCGTGCCGAGACCGAGCGCTACGGCCACTACTCGGTGGCCGGCGAGAGCGTCTGGGACCACCCGTTCCTGTGGGGTTCCAAGCGCACAGGCCCCGACCTTGCCCGTGTGGGCGGGCGCTACTCCGATGACTGGCACCGCGCGCACCTGTACAACCCGCGCAACGTCGTGCCCGAGTCGAAGATGCCCTCCTACCCTTGGCTGGTGGAGAACAAGCTCGACGGCAAGGACACCCCGAAAAAGATGGAAGTCCTGCGCACCCTGGGCGTGCCCTACACCGACGAGGACATTGCCGGCGCCCGCGACGCGGTCAAGGGCAAGACCGAGATGGACGCCCTGGTGGCGTACCTGCAGGGCCTCGGCACCATCATCAAGAGCAAGCGGTGACACTGATGGATATCGGGATGATTCGCGGCCTGGGCACCGTCGTGGTGATGGTGGCCTTCGTGGGCCTGGCGCTGTGGGTGTTCAACCCACGGCGCAAGAAGGAGTTCGACGAGGCAACCCGGTTGCCGTTCGCCGATGATCCCGAAGCCAGCCGGCACGTCGAGCAAGCGCAAGCGAAAGCTTCTAGGAGCAAAGAACAATGACAACCTTCTGGAGTCTGTACGTCACCGTCCTGACCCTGGGCACCATCTTTTCCCTGACCTGGCTGTTGCTCTCCACCCGCAAGGGCCAGCGCGAGGAAATCACCGACGAAACCGTCGGCCATGCCTTCGACGGTATCGAGGAATACGACAACCCGCTGCCCAAGTGGTGGTTCTGGCTGTTCGTCGGCACCATCGTGTTCGCCCTGGGCTACCTGGTGCTGTACCCGGGCCTGGGTAACTGGAAAGGCATCCTGCCTGGCTACCAGTACCTGGATACCGAGAAGCAGACCGAGTTCTCCAACGGCCAGGCCGGCTGGACCGGCGTGCACGAATGGGAAAAGGAAATGGCCAAGGCCGACGCCCGCTTCGGGCCGATCTTCGCCAAGTTCGCCGCCATGCCGCTGGAAGAAGTCGCCAAGGATCCGCAAGCACTGAAGATGGGTGGGCGCCTGTTCGCCTCCAACTGCTCGGTGTGCCACGGCTCCGACGCCAAGGGCGCCTACGGTTTCCCCAACCTGACCGACAACGACTGGCGCTGGGGTGGGGAACCCGAGACCATCAAGACCACCATCATGAACGGTCGCCATGGTGTCATGCCGGCGTGGGCCGAAGTGCTGGGCGAGCAAGGCGTGGCTGATGTCGCCGCCTTCGTCCTGACCAACCTCGATGGCCGCACCCTGCCCGAAGGCGCCAAGGCCGACCCGG
>Ga0153917_1000203_pt1 | contig 50784 bp, 53 predicted proteins | sample TSFL001MetaG_FD_104695 | JGI IMG/M metagenome (GOLD analysis project Ga0153917, IMG submission 104695) | Attine ant fungus gardens microbial communities from Florida, USA - TSFL001 MetaG | ecosystem: Host-associated > Fungi > Mycelium > Unclassified | place: USA: Florida, Paynes Creek Historic...
ATGCCGTCGCGGGCCTCGGCCGTGATGACCGGGCCGATATCGACATTGAGGCTGTCCGTGCGGCCGAGCGTCAGTTCCTTGAGCGCGCCCTTCAGCATGGTGAGCGTCCGGTCTGCGACATCGTCCTGCAGGCAGAGCACGCGCAGCGCCGAGCAGCGCTGGCCGGCGCTGTCGAAGGCCGAGGCGATGACGTCGCCGACGACCTGTTCGGCGAGCGCCGAGGAGTCGACGATCATGCCGTTCTGGCCGCCCGTTTCCGCGATCAGCGGGATCGGCTTGCCGGTTTCCGAAAGGCGTTCGGCAAGCTGCGCCTGGATGAGGCGGGCGACTTCCGTCGAGCCGGTGAACATGACGCCGGCCGTCTTCGACGCGCCGACGAGGGCAGCGCCCACGCGGCCCGCGCCGGGCACGAACTGCAGCGCACCGACCGGAACGCCGGCCTCGTGCAGGATCTTCACGCTTTCATGCGCGATGACGGGCGTCTCCTCGGCGGGCTTCGCCAGCACGGCATTGCCGGCGACGAGGGCGGCGGCGACCTGGCCGGTGAAGATGGCGAGCGGGAAGTTCCACGGGCTGATGCAGACGATCGGGCCGAGCGGCAGGTGGGACGGGCCGAGCGTGCGGCGCGCCTGTTCGGCATAGTAGCGCAGGAAATCGACGGCCTCGCGCACTTCGCCGATGGCGTTGGCCGCCGACTTGCCGGCCTCGCGCATGATGATACCCATCAGCGGTTCGATGCGGGCTTCCATGAGGTCTGCCGCGCGGTCGAGGCAGGCGGCGCGCTCGGCGGGGGCGGTCGCGGCCCAGGCAGCGACGCTGTCCGCCGCCATGCCGACGATGCGCTCGGCGTCTTCTGCTTTGATCTCGGTGACGCGGCCGACGACGTCGCGATGGTCGGCGGGGTTCAGCACGTCGCTCGTCTCGCCGGCCGTGGAGCCGTCCGCCAGAAGCGGGGCGGCGTGCCACTGTTTCGCGGCGGTGCCGGCAAGCTCGCCGGCAAGCTCAGCAAGCGTCGTCTCGTTGGAGAGGTCGAGGCCCCTGGAGTTCTCGCGGCTCTTGCCGAAGAGATTGTCCGGCAGGGCGATCTGGTCGTGCTGCGCGCCGACGACGGGCATGGCGGCGACGATATCGACCGGATCGGCGATCAGCGATTCCACCGAGACCTTCGGGTCGGAGATGCGGTTGACGAAGGAGGAGTTCGCGCCGTTTTCGAGGAGGCGGCGAACGAGATAGGCCAGCAGCGTCTCATGCGTGCCGACGGGGGCGTAGATGCGGCAGGGCCGGTCCAGCTTGTCCTTGCCGACGACCTCGTCGTAAAGCGGCTCGCCCATGCCGTGCAGGCACTGGAACTCGTATTTGCCGACGGCGAAATCCGGGCCTGCGAGCTGGTAGATCGTCGCGAGGCTCTGCGCATTGTGCGTGGCGAACTGCGGGAAGACGGCATCCGGCGCGGCCAGCAGCTTGCGGGCGCAGGCGACATAGGCGACGTCCGTGTAGATCTTGCGCGTATAGACCGGGAAGCCTTCGAGGCCGTCAAGCTGGGCGCGCTTGATCTCGGCATCCCAATAGGCGCCCTTGACGAGGCGCACCATGACGCGCCGGCCGGAGCGGCGGGCGAGGTCGATGATGAAATCGAGCACGAAGGGGCAGCGCTTGCCATAGGCCTGCACGACGAAGCCGAGGCCGTTCCAGCCCTTGAGGTTCTCGTCGAAGCAGAGGCCTTCGAGCAGGTCGAGCGAAAGCTCCAGCCGGTCGGCCTCCTCGGCGTCGATGTTGAGGCCGATGTCGTAGCTCTTGGCGATGGCGGCGAGCGCCTTCACCTTCGGCAGCAGTTCGCCCATGACGCGTTCGGCCTGCGCGCGGACATAACGCGGATGCAGCGCCGAAAGCTTGATGGAGATGCCGGGACCGTCATAGATGCCGCGGCCGTCCGAGGCCTTGCCGATGGCGTGGATCGCCTTCTCGTAGTCCCGGTAATAGCGCTCGGCGTCCGCGGCGGTGGTCGCGGCCTCGCCCAGCATGTCGTAGGAATAGCGGAAGCCGCGGGCTTCGAGCGGCCTGGAGCGCTTCAGCGCCTCCTCGATGGTCTCGCCGGTGACGAACTGCTCGCCCATCATGCGCATCGCCATGTCGACGCCGCGGCGGATGACCGGCTCGCCGGCCCGCGCGATGAGGCGCGTCAGCGCGGCGGAAAGGCCGCGGTCGTTGACGGTGGAGGTGAGCTTGCCGGTGACGACGAGGCCCCAGGTCGCGGCATTGACGAACATCGACTTGCCGCCGCCAATATGGGAGGTCCAGTCGCCTTCGGCGATCTTGTCGCGGATCAGCGCGTCACGCGTGTCGGTGTCGGGAATGCGCAGCAGCGCCTCGGCAAGGCACATCAGCGCCACGCCTTCCTGGCTCGACAGCGAATATTCCTGCACCAGACCCTCGACGCCCGTGCCCTTGTGCTTGGCGCGTAGCGCCTCGATCAGCGTGCGGGCGGTGCTGCGGATGTCATAGCGCTGCGTGTCGGTGACGCGTGCGGCCGCGACGAGGGGCGGCAGGCACTCGGTCTCGGGGCGGCGATAGGCGGCGGTGATCGCCTGGCGCAGCGCGCTCTGGGGACGGATCGGCGGGGCGAAATCGGCGAAGGGTTTCTGCATGGCGGGACCTATGAGAAGCGGTTTGCATGATATCCGGGAAACTGGCGCGGACAATATCACGGTGCTAAAAAACAAATGGACTTCAAATCGCCTTCGATTAGGCTGATCGCATCTATTTTCTGAAGATTGGAGGGTGATTTGCCCGATATTTCCCATGCCGATGGGTCGTTGGATGCCTTCGACCGGAAAATCCTCGAGGAACTCACGGAAAATGGCCGCATTCCCGTCGCGGAGCTGGCAGAGAAGGTGGGTCTCTCCAAGACGCCCTGCCAGAACCGCTTCAAGCGGCTGATCGCCGAAGGCTTCATCCAGGGCTTCAAGGCGATCCTCAATCCCTCGAAGATGAACCTCGACCACATCGCCTTCGCCGAGGTGAAGCTGACCAACACGCAGGAAGAGGCGCTGACCAGCTTCAACGCGGCAGTGAAGAAGATCAAGGAGGTCGAGGAGTGCCACATGATCGCCGGCCGCTTCGACTATCTCCTGAAGATCCGCACCCGCGACATCAAGAAATACCGGCTGGTGCTCGGGGAGAGGATTTCGAACCTGCCCTATGTCGCCAACACCTCGACCAATGTGGCGATGGAGACGGTGAAGGAGCGGGGGTGACGGTATCGCCTGTGGCCTGCCCCTCACCCTAGCCCTCTCCCCACAAGCGGGGAGAGGGGACGTGCCCCACGCGCGGTTGTTGGTTGGGGAAGCCGGTGCGGCATATCCCCTTCTCCCCGCTTGCGGGGAGAAGGTCCCGGCAGGGGGATGAGGGGCCAAGCATGCCCCGGAACATCGCACGACCGCCTGCGTTTGCGCTCCTATCGACAAAGGAGGCTGTCATGCCGGCAAAATCGAAAGCGCAGCAGAAGGCCGCCGGTGCGGCCCTTGCCGCAAAGCGCGGCGACATGAAGAAGAGCGAACTCAAGGGCGCCTCGAAGGGCATGGAGAAATCCATGTCGGAAAAGGAGCTGGAGGAAATGGCCTCCACCAAGCGCAAGGGCAAGCCGGAGCACAAGTCGAAATCCGACTGACGCTCTCGCGCAGGTCCGAGCTTCAGTCGTGGCGACGGCTACCTAACCGCGCGTTTTGCGCAGCCGAGACTGTGTTATCCCTGAAACATGGGTTCGGCCTAGATTCCCGATCCATCCAGTTGCTGGGCATCGTCGCCCTGCCATGGAGAAGGCGCGGCGGCGCGGCCGAAATTGGCCGAGGGCATCGGCATCCAACACTTCAGCTCCGGCTCGGCATATTCGATGATGCAGCCGGGCGCGGAATCGGAGGCGCGCCAGCCTTCGCCGCTGAAGCGGTCGCCATGCGACCAATAGGCGACATCGACTTCCGCCGGGCCCTGCTCGGAGGAGCGCACCGTGACGAGGATCCGGCTACCGTCCTTCGGCGCGCTCGCCATCTGGCGCCAGCGTTCTGGTTCGTCCATCGTCTGTCCTCCCGTCTTGCCGTGAAGCGAAGTTTCACCTCGCCGGCAACACGGGTCAACTCAAACTTTGCGAAGCCCCACCTCTTTTGCGTGGCACGGACCTGCGCGACGGCTCATGCGGCCCGATAGACCTGCGCGACCGCACCTCCCGGAAATGCCCTTGAGCTCAGGAGCTTCAGGCGCTTTGGTGCTGCAAGGGTGGAGAACAGCGGCAGCCCCTTGCCCAGCGCGACGGGGGCCACCAATAGGATGAACTGGTCTACCAGGCCCTCCGCCACGAGACTGCGGGCGAAGCCGACGCCGCCATGGGCGATGATCGGCTTGCCGTCCTGGGCCTTCAGATCGGCGATTTCCTCCGCCAGGCTGCCGCTGGCAACGTAGGCCTCCGCCCAGCTTTCCGCACCGGGCTGCATTTGCCCGTTTGCCGCATTGCCATCGTTCGTCAGGATTGCCGGTCCCTGCCGCGAAAAGACGGCCTTGGGAATCCGGTTCATCGGCGGCGCGAACATGTCGGTGGAGGTCGGCCAATAGGCAGCCATGTCCCGGAAGGTGCGGCTGCCCATGATGTGCAGGCCGGCGCTCCACAGGGTCTCGACAGACCAGGCCTTCGCCTCCTGATCGGTGCCGAACATCCACGCGTTCCGGCCATCCGGATCGCTCACGAAACCGTCGATCGATATGGACATCTTCAAGATGAGGTCTCTCATGGCTTTCTCCTCCTGCGGTCTTCCCACCAAGGACGGCGCAGAGCGGCGGAATCCGACAATTCGCGCGCGCTACCGGAGTCCTGAAATGACGAAGGGCGCTCGACCCTTTCGGGGAGCGCCCTTCGAGCCCGGACAACTACGAACGCGCGACAGGGGGCCGTCGCTGCAGGCAGTCGTCGAATACGGGCAGTGAGCGAGAGATGGGGAGAGGGCGGCGGGAATTCAAGAGCGCCGATGGCGCGTCATCGAAGAACCGCGCCAAACGATAGGGAGGGCGAAACAACACGAGGCGCTCGGTCGTTGGGCGCCATCGGCCGATGGCCGCTGTGATAGGATACGGCCGGGTATCAGGAGAGGATGCGATGGCGGAGGATGACCGGTTCGAGCTTTCCCGCTTCGTCGCGGCACAGGACCATGTCTTCGACACGGTTCTCGCGGAATTGCGGGCCGGGCGCAAGGAAAGCCATTGGATGTGGTTCGTTTTCCCGCAATTGCGTGCGCTCGGACGATCCCCCACCGCGAAATTCTACGGCATCGGGTCTCTGGACGAGGCGAGGGCCTATCTCGAACATCCCGTCCTCGCCGGGAGGCTGGCCGACGCGGTGGATGCGGTGCTCGCCGTGGAGGGGCGTTCCGTTCATGACATTTTCGGATCGCCCGACGATCTGAAATTCCGCTCCTCGATGACCCTGTTCGATAAGGCGGCGGGCGGCAGGGAGAAAAGGTTCCGGCTTGCGCTTGAGCGCTTCTTTGCCGGCGAGCCCGACCGGCATACGCTGGACCTCATCCGCGACGGTGGCGCCCACGATCCTGCGAGACGATGATGACGCTGCCATTCTTCACCATCGGCCATTCCAACCGCAGCCTTGCGGAGTTCATCACCCTGCTGCGCTCTGCGCGCATCGAACGGGTTGTCGATATTCGCAAGATGCCGATGTCGCGCGCCAATCCGCAGTTCAACCAGAATGAGCTGTCCGCCGCGCTGGCCGAGGTGCAGATAGGCTATGAGCATGTCGCGGCGCTCGGCGGACTTCGTGGCCGCAGGCCGGCCTTGCCGCTTGAGATCAATGGCCTCTGGCAAAACAGGAGCTTCCACAACTACGCCGATTATGCGCTGTCTGATGCCTTCCGGCAGGGGCTGGAGCATCTTCGCGCGGAAGGCCATCGGAAGCGCTGCGCGATGATGTGCGCGGAGGCGGTCTGGTGGCGCTGCCACCGCCGCATCGTTTCCGACTACCTGATCGCGCAGGGCGAAACCGTCTTCCACATCATGAGCGAAGGCCGGTTCGAGGAAGCGCATCTCACGCCCGGCGCCGAGCCCCAGCCGGACGGAACGGTGATCTATCCCGCTGCAGGCGAGCCGGTTGATAAGACCGGCTCATAGCGATGACCCGCTCGTTTATCATGCCGGCGAAAGCCCATGACCAGTCATTCGCGGGACGACCGCAAAGGCATCGTGCCCGGCAGCTTCGCCTCGATCGCCGCAAGGCCGGCCTCCAGTTGATCGAGGGCGCCGGCGCCGAGGAGCTGCGCCATTTCCCGCTCGTAGCCATGCGCGAGTTCGATCATCTCGGTGAAGATGCGCCGGCCGGCCGGGGTCAGTTCCAGATGCTCGAAGCGGCGGTCGTCGGCGTCTTCGCTGCGCTTCAGCCAGCGCTTTTCCTCCAGCGCCCGGACGGCGCGGGAAACCTTCGTCTTGTGCATGCTGGAATTGGCGCCGATCTCCGTCGCCGTCATGCGGCCGTAGGAGCCGAGCGCGGCAAGCGCCCGCCATTCCGGCCGGGTCATCCGGTAGCGGCTGCGGTATTGCGCGGCGAAGCGCTGGCTGACCCGCTCGGCCGCCTGGTTCAATCGGTAGGGCAGGAAGGTTTCGAGCTTGAAGTCCATGGCCGGCCGCCTTGATGGTTACAAAATGGACAGTTACGCTTGTAACTATCTGATAAGGAGCCTTGCGGAGGAGGGCAAGCCATGCCTGACAGCACCAACAGCCTGAAATACATGCCTGGCTTCGGCAACGATTTCGAGACGGAATCCCTGCCCGGCGCCCTGCCGCAGGGCCAGAACAGCCCGCAGAAGTGCAATTACGGCCTCTATGCCGAGCAGCTTTCCGGTTCGCCCTTCACCGCCCCGCGCGGCACCAACGAGCGCTCCTGGCTCTACCGCATCCGCCCGAGCGTGCGCCACACCCGCCGCTTCTCCAATGCGAGCTACCCGCACTGGAAGACAGCGCCCTGCCTCGACGACCATTCCCTGCCGCTCGGCCAGCTCCGCTGGAACCCGCTGCCCGCGCCGAGGGAAACGCTGAACTTCCTCGAAGGCATCCGCACCATGACGACGGCCGGCGACGTGCTGACCCAGGTGGGCATGGCGGCGCATGCCTATACGTTCAACGCCGACATGGTAGATGACTACTTCTTCAATGCCGACGGCGAGCTGCTGGTCGTGCCGCAACTGGGCGCGATCCGTGTCTTCACCGAAATGGGCATCATGGATGTCGAGCCGCTGGAAATCGCACTCATCCCGCGCGGTATGATGTTCAAGGTCTCGCGCATCGGCGAGGGCGACGTTTGGCGCGGCTATGTCTGCGAGAACTACGGCGCGAAATTCACCCTGCCGGATCGCGGGCCGATCGGCGCGAACTGCCTCGCCAATCCGCGCGACTTCAAGACCCCTGTCGCCGCCTACGAGGACAAGGAGACGCCCTGCCGCGTCCACGTCAAATGGTGCGGCAAGTTCTACGTCACCGAGATCGGCCATTCGCCGCTCGACGTCGTCGCCTGGCACGGCAACTACGCGCCGTTCAAATACGATCTCAGAACCTATTCCCCCGTCGGCGCGATCCTCTTCGACCATCCCGACCCGTCGATCTTCACGGTGCTGACGGCCCCGACGGAGGAGGCCGGCACGGCGAATATCGACTTCGTCATCTTCCCGCCGCGCTGGCTGGTCGCCGAGCACACCTTCCGCCCGCCCTGGTATCACCGCAACATCATGAGCGAGTTCATGGGTCTCATCCACGGCCAGTACGATGCCAAGGAGGAGGGCTTCGTGCCCGGCGGCATGAGCCTGCACAACATGATGCTGCCGCATGGACCCGACGCCACCGGCTTCGAGAAGGCTTCAAACAGCGAGCTGAAGCCCGTCAAGCTCGACCACACCATGGCCTTCATGTTCGAGACGCGCTTTCCGCAGCAGCTCACGAAGTTCGCGGTCGAGCTGGAGACGCTGCAGGACAACTATCTCGACTGCTGGGACGGGCTGGAGCGCCGGTTCGACGGTACGCCGGGCGTGAAATGAATTCAGCCGCCCTGCCAGGCTTTCACCGCTTCGATGGGCCAGACGAGCATCAGGATGTTCAGCGCCAGCCCGTCGCGGATGAGGTAGGTGGTCGTCGCCTCGAAGATCACGATGAGCGCAATGCTCGCCCAGACGGGCAGACGAGAGGCGAGGAAGAAGCCGACGACCATGGCGAGGATATCCGCGCTGGAATTGATCACGCTGTCGCCGAAATAATCGAGCGAGACCGTCGATTCGCGGTAGCGGTTGATCACCATGTCGGTGTTTTCGAGGATTTCCCAGGCGCATTCCACGACGAGCGCAAGGGCGAGACGCACATTTATGCCCGCTTTTTTCAGGACCAGCGTGAAGAAGCCGAAGAACAGGATGCCGTGAATGATGTGGCTCGGCGTGTACCAGTCGGAAAGGTGCTGCGAATTTTCGGAGGAAACCACCACGCCATGCCACAGTTTCACATATCCGCACTTGCAGATGAGCGGCTGACCCATCGTATAAAGGATAGCGGCCGTCACGGCGATAAAGCCGGCGGCGATCAGCAGGGAATTTCGGACCGTGCGGTTCAAGCGGGATTTCCTTGGAGAGGCGATGCGGCGCGGATGCGGCGCATGCGGGTGGAGACAGGTGGCCGGAAGATGACACGATCTGCCGGCCGGAAACAAGATCGGGAGCGACACGCATGAAACTTGCGACACTGAAGGATTCCACCCGCGACGGCCGTCTGGTCGTCGTCTCGCGCGACCTGACGCGCTGCTCGGAAGTGGGCCATATCGCCCGCAGCCTGCAGGCGGCGCTCGACGACTGGGCGCATGTCGCGCCGCGGCTGGAACGGGTCGCCGAAGGGCTGGAGACCGGCTCGCAGCCGACCACCCGCTTCCACGAGCACGACGCGACCTCTCCCTTGCCGCGCGCCTACCAGTGGGCGGACGGCTCGGCCTATGTCAACCACGTCGAACTCGTCCGCAAGGCCCGCAATGCCGAGATGCCTGACAGCTTCTGGACGGATCCGCTGATGTACCAGGGCGGCTCCGACAGCTTCCTCGGCCCGCGCGACCCGATCCTGGCGTCCGACGAGGCCTGGGGCATCGACATGGAGGGCGAGATTGCGGTCGTCGTCGACGACGTGCCGATGGGCGCGAGCGTGGAAGAGGCGCGCGATGCGATCCGCCTCGTCATGCTCGTCAACGATGTCTCGCTGCGCGGCCTCATCCCCGGTGAACTCGCCAAGGGCTTCGGCTTCTTCCAGTCCAAACCCTCCTCCGCCTTCTCCCCCGTCGCCGTCACGCCGGATGAGTTGGGCGATGCTTGGGACGGCGGCAAGCTGCACCTGCCGCTCCTCGTCTCGCTTAACGGCAAGGCCTTCGGCAAAGCCGATGCCGGCGTCGACATGACCTTCGATTTCGGCCAGCTCGTCGCCCATGCGGCAAAGACCCGTCCGCTCGTCGCCGGCTCGATCATCGGCTCCGGCACGGTCTCCAACAAGCTCGACGGCGGCCCCGGCAAGCCGGTTTCCGAAGGTGGCGCGGGTTATTCCTGCATCGCCGAAGTCCGCACCATCGAGACGATCGCCACCGGCGCCCCGAAGACGCCCTTCATGAAGTTCGGCGACATCGTGCGCATCGAGATGAAGGACAAGGCCGGCCACTCCATCTTCGGCGCCATCGAGCAGACCGTGACGCGCTACGAAAAGGACTGACCCGATGAGCGAGGAGATTGTGCTCTACGACTACTGGCGTTCCTCCGCCAGCTACCGCGTGCGCATCGCACTCGAAAGCCTCGGCCTCGCCTACCGGCGCGTCTCCGTGGACCTTCTGGCCGGTGAGCAGCGCGCGCCCGAACACCGCGCCCGCAACCCGCAGGGCCTCGTCCCGGCGCTGGTGATCGATGGCCAGACGTTGACGCAGTCCCTCGCGATCATCGAATACCTCTCGGAAACGCGCCCCGGGGCGCGTTTCCTCCCCGCCGACCCGCTCGGCCGGCAGCGCGTGCGCGCGCTCTCCTACGCCATCGCCATGGAAATCCACGCCGTCTGCAACACGGGCATCGTCGGCCATGTCATGGAGATCACCGGCGGCGGAGACGAGGTCCGCGCCAACTGGATGAAGAAATTCATCGGCGAAGGCCTCGCCGCCGTCGAAATCCTGCTCGAAAATCCCGCCACCGGCACCTTCTGCCACGGCGACACCCCAACCATGGCCGACTTCTGCCTCGTCCCGCAGGTCTACAACGCCAACCGCTGGGGTGTGGACATATCCGGCCTGGAGCGGGTGCGCCGCATCGCCGAAACCTGCTTGGAATTGCCGGCCTTCAAGGCGGCGCATCCGGAGACGGTGAGGGCGACCTGAGCTTTGAAAGCCGGATAAAGCGTGCTATATATACCCTTAGCTGTAAAGGGATATACTATGCCGCTCTATGTAAAGGATCAGGAAGTCGACAGGCTCGCCGACCGGCTTTCCACTCTGCGCAAGGTCAGCAAGACCGAGGCGGTGCGGCAGGCTTTGGCGCATGAACTCGAGCGGGCTGAAAGCGAGCCGACCTTGGTGGAGAAGGCTGTTGCCATGACCCGCGCGTTGAACCAAAAGTACTCTCCGACGGGTCTCAAGGCCGATAAGGCCTTCATCGATAGCCTTTACGAAGACTGATGTTTATCGATGCCTCAGCCATCGTCGCCATGATGGCGGATGAAAGCGATGCGACGATATTGTCCGCGCGTTTGATGAGCGTTGATACGAGGGTGACGTCGCCGATGGCGCTTTGGGAGGCGTCTGTCGCTTACAGCAGGATTTTCGGACTTGAGCCGCAAGCAGCCCTGCGTGAGGTCCAGGCCTACATTCGTCCCTTCGATGTTACGGTGGCTACGATCGAGCCGGCAATGACGGCCGCTGCCGTCGACGCCTATCAACGCTTCGGCAAGGGACGCCATCCTACAGGCCTTAACTTCGGCGATTGTTTCGCCTATGCCTGCGCCCGGCATCTCAACATGCCGCTGCTCTACAAAGGGGACGACTTCTCCAAAACGGATATCGAAGCCGCGTAGAAACCGCCCCGCCGAAGCGGGGCGATCCGGGATCGTCAGGCGACGTCGCCCATGCAGACATATTTCAGCTCCAGATAATCCTCCGCGCCGTGGGCCGAGCCCTCGCGGCCGAGGCCGGACTGCTTGATGCCGCCGAAGGGGGCGGCTTCGGAGGAGATGAGGCCGGTATTGACGCCGACCATGCCGTATTCCAGCGCTTCGGCCACCTTCCAGACCTTCTTGAGATCGCCGGCGAAGAAGTAGGCGGCAAGGCCGAATTCGGTGTCGTTGGCCTGCTCGATCACATCTTCGACCGTATCGAAGCGGAAGAGTGGAGCGACGGGACCGAAGGTCTCTTCCTTCGCCACCGTCATGCCGCGGGCGACGTCCTTCAGCACGGTCGGCTGGAAGAAGGTGCCCTTGCCCTCGATGCGCTTGCCGCCGGCGATCACCGTGGCACCCTTGGAAACGGCGTCGGCGATATGGGCTTCGACCTTGTCGATGGCGGCTTCCTCGATCAGCGGGCCGATGGTCGTGCCCTTGTCGAAGCCGTTGCCGACGGAGAGCTCGGCGACCTTCTTCGCCAGCTTTTCCACAAAGGAGTCATAGATGTTCGACTGGACGTAGAGCCGGTTGGCACACACGCAGGTCTGGCCGGCATTGCGGTATTTCGAGGCCATCGCACCCTCGACGGCGGCGTCGAGATTGGCATCATCGAAGACGATGAAGGGCGCGTTGCCGCCGAGCTCCAGGCTCACCTTCTTGATCTGGTCGGAGCACTGGCGCATCAGGATGCGGCCGACCTCCGTGGAGCCGGTGAAGGAGATCTTCCGCACCTTCGGATTGAAGCAGAGCTCCTTGCCGATGGCGGGGCCATCGGTGCCGAGGATGACGTTGAAGACGCCGGCCGGAATGCCGGCCTTTTCCGCCAGCACAGCAAGGGCGATGGCCGAAAGCGGCGTCTGCTCGGCCGGCTTGGAGACCACCGTGCAGCCGACGGCGAGTGCGGGGGCGACCTTGCGCGCGATCATCGCGGCCGGGAAGTTCCACGGCGTGATCGCGCCGACGACGCCGACCGGCTGCTTGATGACGAGCATGCGCCTGTCCGGCGAGGGGGCCGGGATCGTCTCGCCGTTGATGCGCTTGGCCTCTTCCGCGTACCACTCGACATAGGAGGCAGCGTAGAGGATTTCGCCGCGCGCCTCCGGCAGGGGCTTGCCCATTTCGGCGGTGAGGATGGCGGCCAGCTCGTCGGCATTGGCGACGATCAGGTCATTCCACTTGCGCAGCAGGGTGCTGCGGTCCTTGGCGGGTCGGGCGGCCCATGGGCCTTGCGCCTTGTAGGCGGCGTCGATGGCGGCGGCGGTTTCGCTCGCGCCCATTTCCGGCAGCGTCGCCAGTTTTTCGCCCGTCGCGGGATTGAGGACGTCGAAGGTCGCGGCACCGTTGCCGCCGATCCAGTTACCGTTGACATAGCCGGCGTCGCGCAGGAATTCGGTCGATTTCAGGTGCCTGGTCAGAGCGTCGTAAAAGGCCATGATTGCATTCCTTTCGGGCAGAAAAGGCCGTTCACCCGGAGCCTATGCCCCGGGTGTTGCCTTGAAATAAAGTCGTTCGGTCTTTTGCGCCGCCGGTCAGGCGGCGCGGGCTTCGACCATCGCCGCTTCGAGGATGTCGAGTGCTTCGGCGAAGACCTCGTCCTGGATGGTGATCGGCGCGAGGAAGCGGATGACGTTGCCGTGCACGCCGCAGGTGAGCAGGATCAGGCCCTTTTCGAGGGCTTTCAGGCGCACCTTGTTGGCGAAGTCGGCGCTCGGCTGCTTCGTGGCGACGTCGTTGAACTCGACGGCGTTCATGAAGCCCGGGCCGCGGATGTCGACGATTTCCGGCACCTTGTCCTGCAGCGAGGCGAGGCGCTGCTTGAGGCGCGCACCGAGATTTTCGGCGCGGTTGCACAGATCCTCGTCCTTGATGACGTCGAGCACGGCATGGGCCGCCGCAACGCCGAGCGGGTTGCCGGCATAGGTGCCGCCGAGGCCGCCCGGGCCGGGGGCGTCCATGATTTCCGCGCGGCCGGTGACGGCCGCGATCGGGAAACCGCCGCCGAGGCCCTTGGCCATGGTCATCAGGTCCGCCGCGATGCCGTAGTGTTCCATGGCGAAGAGCTTGCCGGTACGGGCAAAGCCGGTCTGCACCTCGTCGGCGATCAGCAGGATGCCGTGCTGGTCGCAAATCTCGCGCAGCGCCTTCATGAAATTGACCGGGACCGGATAGAAGCCGCCTTCGCCCTGCACGGGCTCGACGATGATCGCGGCGACGCGGTTCGGATCGACGTCGGCGGCGAAGAGCTTCTTCAGGACGCCCAGCGACTGCTCGACGCTCGTGCCGTGCATCTCGACCGGGAAGGGCGCGTGGAAGACGTCGCCCGGCATGGCGCCGAAGCCGACCTTGTAGGGCACGACCTTGCCGGTCAGCGCCATGCCCATGAAGGTGCGGCCGTGGAAGCCGCCCGAAAAGGCGATGACGGCCTGGCGGCCGGTGGCGGCGCGGGCGATCTTCACGGCATTCTCGACGGCTTCCGCGCCGGTGGTGACGAAGATCGTCTTCTTGGCGAAGTTGCCGGGGGTGATGGCGTTCAGGCGCTCGGCGAGCTCGACATAGTTCTCGTAAGGAACGACCTGGTGGCAGGTGTGCGTGAAGCGGTCGAGCTGCTTCTTGACGGCCTCGATGACGCGCGGATGGCGGTGGCCGGTATTGACCACGGCGATGCCGGCGGCGAAATCGATGTAGCGGTTGCCTTCCTTGTCCCAGATCTCGGCGTTTTCCGCGCGGTCGGCGTAGATCTGCGTGGTCATGCCGACGCCGCGGGAAATGGCGGCGTTTTTGCGGTCTGTCAGAGGCGTGGCGGTCATGGCGCTGTTCCTGGATCTGGAGGCTTCGTTTTGCTTGGCTTGCATTAACTTACATTTTTTCTGCAAGTCTCATGTGGAATTCCTACATTTTTTCTGCAAGAATGCAACGGCATTCTACGCGCGCAATGCGACGGATTTTCCAACCGGCCGGCGCGCCCGGAATGTTATACGAAGGATAATAAAGAATCAGGGATTTGGCGCGATGGGTTCCGGCGAACCGGTGCATTACAAGGTGGCGGAAGCCGCGCGGCTTGCCGGCGTTTCGGCCTCCACGCTGCGCCTGTGGGAAACGCAGGGGCTCGTCGTGCCCGGCCGCTCGGAAACGGGGCACCGGCAATACAGCGCCGAGGACGTGACCCGGCTGAAGCGCATCGCCTGGTATCGCACGGAACGCGGCCTCAACCCCGCCGCCATCCGCGAGGCATTGGAGGCCGAGGAACCCGCCGCCGATACGGGAGCCTCGGAGGGCGATGCGCCGCAGGGCGTCGGGCGCAAGCTGCGGAGCCTGCGCCATGCCGCTGGCAAGACGCTCGAACAGGTCGCAGGTGATATCGGCATCGCGACCTCGATGCTCTCCACCTTCGAGCGCACCTCGTTAGGCGTGACCTTTCGCGTGCTGCATGACCTTGCCGATTACTACGGCACGACCGTCTCGAAACTCTCCGGCGAGGAGGAAGAGGACAACCGTTCCGTCGTCAGGGCGGGGGAGTGGAAATTCTGGCCCGAGACGTCTCCGGGCGTGACCGTGCAGGTGCTGGCGGACGGGCGCAACATGATGGACTGCCACCGCTTCGTGCTGGCGCCCGGCGCGTCGAGCGACGGCGCCTACACGCATGATGGCGAGGAGTTCGTGCACGTGCTTTCCGGGCAGGTCGAAATCGTGCTCGACGGCCACGAATTCCACGACCTCGGCCCCGGCGACAGCCTCTATTTCTCAAGCTGCCGCCGCCACGCCTGGCGCAATCGCCACGATGGCGAGACCGTGCTGATCTGGATCAACACGCCCCCGACATTCTAGGCTTCATTCCGCCGCGACGATGTGGAACTCCCGCGGCTGCTCGCCCTTGGCCGCCCCGCCAATAATGTAGATGAGACAGCTCGTCCGCAGCAGCGAGGCGAAGTTCGGCACCGAACCGTTGATCTCCAGCGCCTCGTCATAGAGCGTCGAGAGGAAGCGGGAGGTCGACATTCCCTGGCTTGCCGACATCTCGTCGATCAGGTCCCAGAAGGCTGCCTCGATCTGAATGCTCGTCGAATGCCCCCCGATTCGCACCGAACGGTTGACGGGCCGGTAGCGTTGCGGATCCTGGCCCGCAAAGACCTCACACATGGCATATCCTCCAGTCGTGTTTTTATGATGCGATTATGCGGTGGGGGCCGGCTTTGGTCAAATCATCCCGTAGCGGCGAAAAGCACGCAAAATCCTTCGTTTAAAACTCCGGAAATGAAAATCAACATGCGGTAGCGGGCTGCTACCCGCCCCTGCCGATCCGGGCGCAAACTTCCTCCTACAAGTCGAACTGCAAGCAGGGGAAGGCCAGCGTGGCAAAGACCATTCATTCCATGATCCGTGTCCTCGACGAGAGGCGTTCCGTGGATTTTTACGGCAAGGCATTCGGCCTCGCCATCGCCGACCGGCTCGATTTCGAGACCTTCACGCTCGTCTACATGAGCAATGCGGAAAGCGAATTCGAGCTCGAGCTGACGATCAACAAGGGCAGGACCGAACCCTACGACCTCGGGGACGGCTATGGTCATCTCGCCGTCTCGGTGGCCGACCTCGACGGGGAGCACGCGCGCCTTGCGGCCCTCGGCTACACGGTAGGCAAGATCGTCGAGTTCAATCGCGACGGCGGCCTTCTCGCCCGCTTCTTCTTCGTCACCGATCCGGATGGCTACAAGATCGAGGTCCTGCAACGGCACGGCCGCTTCAAATGAAAGGAGCGGCGGCCGGAGGAGGCCGCCGCTCTCAGATGCAATGGGAGGAACGTGACATGACGACCATCTACGAGCAGCGCCCCGGGCTTTCCCGGCGCGAGCTTCTCAAGCGCGGCACGCTCGGCGCGGCGCTCATCATCACCGGCAATGCGGTGATCAGCCCCGACCGGGCCTGGGGCATGGAGACGACGGCCCTCAAGCCCGAGACCTTGGCGACCCTCATCAAGCTTGCCCGCGACATCTACCCGCACGACGCGGTCTCCGACCGCTTCTACGCCATCGCGGTCAAGGGGCACGAGACCAAGGCCGGCACGGACGCCAAGCACAAGGAGCTGATCGAGGCGGGCATCGCCGATCTCGACAAGCGGGCGGGCGAGGGCGGCTATCGCGGCCTCGGCTGGGAAGACGACCGGGTGAAGATCCTGCGCGACATCGAGACGACGCCCTTCTTCCAGGCGGTGCGCGGCGATCTCGTCGTCTCCTTCTATAACCAGAAGGAGCTCTGGCCGCATTTCGGCTACGAGGGCGAATCCTATTCCAAGGGCGGCTATATCGCCCGCGGCTTCAACGACATCGAATGGCTTTGACGGCGGTCTGACGGCCCGCGCCGGAGGAGGCGCGGCCGCAGGGCGTCCACGACGCCGACCGCACATGTTTCGGGAGGAAACCATGGCAGCTCCTTATGATCTCAACGACGACGGCGTGGTCGTCATCATCGGCTCGGGTGCCGGCGGTGGCACGCTGGGCAACGAACTGGCGCAGAAGGGGATCGACGTCGTCATCCTGGAAGCCGGTTCACGGATCGAGCACGAGGACTTCATCAACGACGAATGGGACAGCTTCGCCCAGCTCGCCTGGCTCGACCATCGCACGACCGGCGGCGGCTGGCGGGTCGCGAAGGACTTTCCCAACCTGCCGGCCTGGATCGTCAAGGCCGTCGGCGGCACCACGACGCACTGGGCGGGCGCGTCCCTGCGCTTCCAGGAGCACGAGTTCAAGACGCTGACCCATTATGGCAAGGTCGAGGGCGCCAACCTGCTCGACTGGCCGCTGACGCTCGCCGAGCTGGAGCCGTATTACGCCAAGGCCGAGGACAAGATGGGCGTGACGCGCACCAACGGCATCGAGGGCCTGCCCGGCAACAACAACTTCAAGATCCTGAAGGCGGGTGCGGACAAGCTCGGCTACAAGGAATGTCACACCGGCAACATGGCGATCAACTCGGCCGATCGCGACGATCGAATGAGCTGTCAGCAGACCGGCTTCTGCTTCCAGGGGTGCAAGTGGGGCGCCAAATGGTCGACGCTCTATACGGAAATCCCGAAGGGCGAGGCGACCGGCAAGCTGGAGATCCGTCCCAACTCGCATGTCGTGAAGATCGAGCACGACGACAGCGGCAAGGTGACGAACGTCGTCTATGCCGACAAGGACGGCAAGCTGCACAGCCAGAAGGCCCGCATCGTCTGCGTCGCCGGCAATTCCATCGAAAGCCCGCGCCTGCTGCTCAATTCCGCATCCGGCAAATATCCGGACGGGCTTGCCAATTCCTCGGGCCAGGTCGGCAAGAATTACATGCGCCACACGACCGGCTCGGTCTATGCCGTCTTCGAGAAGCCGGTGCACATGTATCGCGGCACTACCATGGCCGGCATCATTCGCGACGAGGCGCGGCACGATCCGTCCCGCGGCTTCGTCGGCGGCTACGAGCTGGAAACCCTCTCGCTCGGCGTGCCCTTCATGGCCGCGTTCCTCGATCCGGGCGGCTGGGGCCGCTCTTTCGCCTCCGCCATGGACAGCTATGCCAACATGGCCGGCCTCTGGATCGTCGGCGAGGATCTGGCGCAGGAGCAGAACGCGGTAAAGCTGCATGGCGAACTGAAGGACCAGTACGGCATGCCGATCCCGGATGTCTGGTTCACCGACCATCCGAACGACGTTGCCATGCGCGACCATGCCTACAAGCAGGGGCAGGCGCTCTATGAGGCCGTCGGCGCGACCCGCAGCTTCCCGACGCCGCCCTATCCCTCCACGCACAATCTCGGCACCAACCGCATGAGCGAGAAGGCTGAGGACGGCGTCGTCAACAAATGGGGCCAGACCCACGACATCAAGAACCTCTTCGTCTCGGACGGCAGCCAGTTCACCAGCGGCGCGGCGGAAAACCCGACGCTGACCATCGTCACGCTCGCCATCCGCCAGGCCGACCATATCGCCAAGGAAATGGCCGCCGGGACGATCTGAGGTCCATCGCAATCCTCCCCGGCCGCTCCGGCGGCCGGTGACCGCGCGCGGCCGGTCGAGCCGCGCCAACTGGGGCCGGCCCTGGCCGGCCACCTTTTCCCTCAGATGCCTTTCAGCCGGCGCGGCGCTTCAACTGCTGTTCGCGGAAGAAGATGAAGAGGCCGGACGCCACGATGAAGCCGGCGCCGACCAGCATGGCGGTCCGGGGCGCATCGCCGAAGAAGATCCAGCCGAAGACCACCGCCCAGAGCAGCATCGTATATTGCAGCGGCACCACGGTCGCCGCGTCGGCGAGCTTCAGCGAGCGGTTCACCAGCATGTGCGCGCTCATCGCCACGATGCCGAGAAGGCTGAGCAGGCCGAAATCGAGCGGCTTGACGGGCGTCCAGCCGGCCGGATCGGCAAGGCACCAGATGCCGGCGAGGATGGCCGCGCCGGCGACCTGCCAGAACACCAGCGTCGTGTCGGGCGTCGTCCGCAGCGAGCGGCCGAGCACCATGGCGAGGCCGAAGGCCATGCTGCCGGCAAGCGCGATCAGCGCAGGCAGGGTGAACGTGTCCTTCGACGGCGACAGCGCGATGAGGACCCCGACGAAGCCGACGATGATGGCTGTCCAGCGCCGCCAGCCGACTTTCTCGCCCAGCATGAGCGGTGAGAGCGCGGCGACGTAGATCGGCGCGGCGAGCCAGTAGGTCATGGTGTCGGCGAGCGGCATATAGGCGACGGCGAAGTAGAAGCCGGAGGCCTCGATGGCGAAGAGGGTGGTGCGCAGGATATGCAGCTTCGGCCGATCGACGTCGATCAGCCGCCGCCAGCCCATGCGCCAGAAGAAGGGCATCAGCACGACGAGCGCTGCAAGGCTGCGGATCAGCATGAGCTGGCCGACGGAATAGGTGGAGACCAGCCATTTGCCGAGCACGTCGTTCAGCGAGAACATGACCATGCCGAGCAGCATCAGCATGACGCCGAGACGGGCGGAGCCGGAATGAGGGGAGGAAGCGGCGATGTCGGTCATGGCGGGCGCTCGATGTCTTGGGACCCGAGGGCTGTGACATATTCCGGCAGGCCGATCCAGTCAGCAATTTTGATAGCTGCATAAACCGCGCGCCGGTTGATCCGGGCGGAGAGGGGTGGAAGACTGTGCCCGATATCTGCAAGGGTTCTTTCGATGACCAATGAAAAGACAGGCCGCCGGCTGCGCTCGCAGGACTGGTTCGACAACCGCGACCATATCGACATGGCGGCGATCTACCTGGAGCGCTTCATGAACTACGGCATCACGCCGGAGGAACTGCGCTCCGGCAAGCCGGTGATCGGCATTGCGCAGAGCGGCAGCGACCTGACGCCCTGCAACCGCCATCACATGGAACTCGCAAAGCGCGTGCGCGACGGCATCCGCGATGCGGGCGGCATTCCCATCGAGTTCCCGACCCATCCGATCTTCGAGAATTGCAAGCGCCCGACCGCCGCGCTCGACCGGAACCTTGCCTATCTCGGCCTCGTCGAAATCCTCTACGGCTATCCGCTCGACGGTGTCGTGCTGACGACGGGCTGCGACAAGACCACGCCCTCCGCGCTGATGGCGGCCTCGACGGTCGACATCCCGGCCATCGTGCTGTCCGGCGGGCCGATGCTCGACGGCTGGCACGAGGGCGACCTCGTCGGCTCCGGCACGGTCATCTGGCGCTCGCGCCGCAAGCTGGCGGCGGGCGCCATCGACGAGGACGACTTCCTCGCCGCCGCGATGGATTCGGCGCCCTCTATCGGCCATTGCAACACGATGGGCACGGCCTCGACCATGAACGCGCTGGCCGAAGCGCTCGGCATGTCGCTGACGGGCTGCGCGGCCATTCCCGCCGCCTATCGCGAGCGCGGGCAGATGGCCTACCGCACCGGCAGGCGGGCGGTGGAGCTGGTGCTGGAGGATGTGCGCCCCTCGCATATCCTGACGCGCGCCGCATTCCTCAACGCCATCCGCGTCAACTCGGCTATCGGCGGGTCGACCAATGCGCAGCCGCACCTGATGGCGATGGCCAGGCACGCCGGCGTGGCGCTGGAGCCCGAGGACTGGCAGGCTTACGGCTACGATATCCCGCTACTCGCCGACGTGCAGCCCGCCGGCCGCTTCCTCGGCGAGCGGTTCCACCGGGCCGGCGGGGTGCCGGCGATCATGCGCGAACTGCTCGATGCCGGAAAGCTCGACGGGACCTGTCCCACCGTCACGGGCCGTACCGTCGCGCAGAATCTCGAGGGCCGTGCGGCGACGGACAGCGAGGTCATCCGCCCCTATGGCGCGCCGCTCAAGGAGCGGGCCGGCTTCCTCGTGCTCAAGGGCAACCTCTTCGACTTCGCGATCATGAAGACCTCGGTGATCTCCGACGAGTTCCGCAAGCGCTATCTCAGCGAGCCGGGGCGCGAAGGCGTCTTCGAGGGACGGGCCGTCGTCTTCGACGGTTCGGAGGATTATCACCGGCGCATCAACGATCCGGCGCTCGGCATCGACGAGCGGACGATCCTCGTCATAAGGGGCGCGGGGCCGCTCGGCTGGCCGGGCTCGGCGGAGGTCGTCAACATGCAGCCACCGGATCATCTTCTCAAACGCGGCATCACCAGCCTGCCGACCATCGGCGACGGGCGCCAGTCGGGCACGGCGGACAGCCCGTCGATCCTCAACGCCTCGCCGGAAAGCGCCGCGGGCGGCGGGCTCGCCTGGCTGCGCACCGGCGATGTGATCCGCATCGATCTTGCAGAGGGCCGCTGCGACATGCTGGTGGAGGAGGCGGAGATCGAGCGGCGCAGGGCGGACGGCATTCCGCCGGTGCCGGCGGATGCGACGCCGTGGCAACGCATCTACCGCAAGACCGTCACCCAGCTTTCTGACGGTGCCGTCATCGACGGCGCGGCGGATTTCCGCAAGATCGCGGAGACGCCGCCCCGGCACAACCATTGACGGGCGTCACCCCCGGCGGGCGACGAGGATGCCGGCCAGCACGATCGCCCCGCCGACCGCCTGAAGCATGCTGACCGGCTCGGCCAGCAGGATCCAGGCGAGGATGGCGGCCACCACCGGCTGGAGGAGCAGCGTCAGCGAGGAGAAGGCCGTCGGCAGATAGGCGAGGGCGTAGGTGACGAGGCCCTGTCCGCCGACATGGCTGATGAAGGCAAGGCCGATCAGCATCGCCCAGCCGAAGGCCGCCGTCGGCAGCATGGCGCTTTCGAAGACAAGCGCGACCGGCAGCATGCAGATGGCGGCCGAAAGCGTCGTCCACACCATGATGCGTAGCGTGGAGAAGCGCGAGCGCACATGGCCGAGCGCCAGCATGTAGCAGGCATAGAAGAAGGCGGCGACGATGGCCGTCGCATCGCCCGCAAGCTGCCCGCCGCCGATGGCCGCCGGCCCGCCTTTCAGCACGATGACGCCAACCAGCGCGATCGCCAGCCCGGTGAGGAAGACGGGCGTGATGCGCGTGCGGAAGAACAGCCAGGAGCCGAGCGTGACGAAGACGGGGGCGAGGTTGGTCAGCAGCGTCGCATTGGCGACGGAGGTCATGTGCAGCGAGAGATGCCAGGCGGCAAGGTCCGCCGCGAGGAAGAGGCCCGGCAGCAAGAGGATGAGATAGTCGCGCAGGCCGGACGGCGTTTCGCCGCCTTCCTTCGCCACCTTCGACATGACGTAGAACGGCAGGAGGGCCAGCGACACGCGCCAGAACGCGGTGGCCATCGGCCCCACTTCGGAAAGCCGCACGAAGATCGGCGATCCGCCGATGGCGACGCCTCCGGCGAGGAGGGCGATGAGGGCGAGGCGGGCATGACGGGAGGCGGCAATGGGGGACACGGCAACAGTCCGGCTATCGGGATCGCCGGCTGAGCTATCAGACCGCGACCGCCAGAGCCAGATGGGCGCACGGGTTTCGATGAAAAACTTTCCGCTGCGGTTTCTTTGTCCGTCGGAAAGGCAAGACGTGGCTCCTCGCGATCCGCGCTTGAAGGGTGGCGGGGATGGAGGATATTTCTAGTGTCCCCGCTTGCCGGCCCGGCTCCAAACCCCTAAACCGGCGGCGGGCTTTGCGAGGGAGGGCGCCTTGGACGACAACAATGTTCTGAAGTTCGAACGCCGGAAGCCGAAGCCGGAGAACAAGCCCGCATCGCCCGGCCCGAAGAAGGGGCTGATCTGGCTCGCTGTCGTCGTGGTGATCGTTCTCGTCTGGGCCTATTACCAGTTTCTTGCGCCGCAGAGTCTCTGACCGCACCTATTCGCCCTGAATGGCTCCGGGGCCGAAATAGATCGGCCCTGCGTCTTCCCCCGCGGTGAAGGTGAAGCCGTCCGCCGGGACCAGGGTCAGGATGACCTTGTCCTTCTTCGTCAGAAGGTCGAGCTTGCCGGCGGCGAACCGCCATTTCGCCCAATCCTTGCCCTTCCACCGATCCGGGCATGCGCCGGCCTGTTCGAGCGTCCCGCCGGTCGACGAGCGGGCGCTGACGGCAAAGCCGCAGGCTTCGGCATCGTTCGCGCCGCTGAGGGTGAAGGTCCCGTCCAGCAGATCTTTCAGCGATTGCGGTTCCTGCGGCGCGCCGCGGTCGAGCGAGACCTGGCGGCCGTCGTCGAGCGTGGCGCCATAGGACCCATCCCCGCTTTTGGACAGCGTGATGACCGTCTTGCGCAACGGGTCGATGAAGGCGATCCCGTCGTCGCGAAGGGTCCAGGCGGCGACGTCCCCGAGCGGGAAGTTGCGCAGGCAGGTCGCGGAGATGTCGACGCCCGCGCCGCCGATCGCCCCTTCGGTCCCGAGCGTCACGCGGCAATAGGGATCGCCTTCGGAAACGCCGGAAAAGGTCCAGTCGCCGGCGAGCGGCTTTGCCCAGTCGGCCGCATCGTCCGCCAGCGCCGGCCCGCAAAGGCAGGCGGCGAGCACGACGGGCAGCATTTTCCTGCGAAACTTCCTGGAACGCCCCATTCGACCGAACCCCGCATGATCGCTCTTCGCGCATAAAGTGCAGGCGATTTCCGGCATTGGCAAGCGGGAGATGGGAACCGGACTCCGGCCGGCACGTTAAGCCCGCGACCTTGAAAGGAGGCAGGCAGATGGAAAGACAGGCTGAAGCAGCGAAGGGCAAGGAAAAGGGCGGCCGGGACGAAACGAAACCCGGCACCATCGTCGCGGGGCCGGAGGCCCATGCGCGGGAAAAGGGCGGTCAGGACCCCTCGGCTCCCAAGCCCGGATCGACGAAGGATACGGCGAAGAAGCCGGCGGGTCGGTCCTAGCAGGATGGTGAACTGCCTTCCCCCGCGGGCGGGGGAAGGCGTTTTCGCATGGGTTGGTTATGCCGCCAGATCGAAGCGATCGGCGTTCATGACCTTGGTCCAGGCGGCGACGAAGTCCTTGACGAACTTCTCCTTGCTGTCGTCCTGGGCATAGACTTCCGCATAGGCGCGCAGCACCGAGTTCGAACCGAAGACGAGGTCGACGCGGGTTGCCGTGTACTTTGCCACGCCCGTCTTGCGGTCGCGGATTTCGTACAGGTTGGCGCCGGTCGGAACCCAGGAATAGTTCATGTCGGTGAGCGTCGTGAAGAAGTCCGTCGTCAGCGCGCCGACCCGGTTCGTGAAGACGCCATGGGCGGTGCCGGCATGGTTCGTGCCGATGACGCGCAGGCCGCCGATGAGCGCCGTCATTTCCGGTGCCGTCAGGCCCATGAGCTGGGCGCGGTCGAGCAGCAGCTCTTCCGGGCTCACCACATAGTCCTTCTTCTGCCAGTTGCGGAAACCGTCGGCGAGCGGCTCGAGCGGCGCGAAGCTGTCCGCGTCGGTCTGCTCGGCGGTGGCATCGCCCCGGCCCGGTGCGAAAGGCACGGTGACGTCGAAGCCGGCGGCCTTCGCGGCCTGCTCGACGCCCCAGTTGCCGGCCAGCACGATGACGTCGGCAAGGCTTGCGCCCGAGGCCGCCGCGATCGGCTCGAGGATGGACAGAACGCGGGCGAGGCGCGCCGGTTCGTTGCCTTCCCAGTCCTTCTGCGGGGCGAGGCGGATGCGGGCGCCGTTCGCGCCGCCGCGGTAGTCGGAGCCGCGATAGGTGCGGGCGCTGTCCCAGGCCGTGGCGACGAGGTCGGCCGGCGAAAGGCCGGACGCGGCGATCTTCGCCTTGACGGCCGAGACGTCATAGCCGGTGCTGCCGGCCGGGATCGGATCCTGCCAGACGAGGTCTTCTGCCGGAACGTCTGGGCCGACATAGCGGGACTTCGGACCCATGTCGCGGTGGGTCAGCTTGAACCAGGCGCGGGCGAAGGCATCCGAGAAGGCTGCGAAATCGTTCATGAAGCGCAGCGAGATCTCGCGGTAGATCGGGTCCACCTTCAGCGCCATGTCGGCATCGGTCATCATCGGGATGGTGCGGATCGAGGGGTCCTCGACGTCGACCGGCTTGTCCTGCTCGGCGATGGTGATCGGCGCCCACTGCGATGCGCCGGCGGGGCTGTGCGTCAGCGTCCACTCATGCTTGAAGAGCATTTCGAAGAAGCCGTTGTCCCACTTCGTCGGCTCGGAGGTCCATGCGCCTTCGATGCCCGAGACGACCGTGTCGCGGCCGATGCCGCGGCCGTGGGTGTTCATCCAGCCGAGGCCCTGGAATTCGGGGCCGGCAGCTTCCGGATCGGGGCTGAGGTTGCTCGCCTTGCCGTTGCCGTGCGATTTGCCGATGGTATGGCCGCCGGCCGTCAGCGCGACGGTCTCCTCGTCGTCCATGCCCATGCGGGCGAAGGTCTCGCGCATCTGCGCGGCCGTCGCCATCGGGTCGGACTTGCCGTTGACGCCTTCAGGGTTGACGTAGATGAGGCCCATCTGCACGGCGGCAAGCGGGTTTTCCAGCGTCGCGGGATTGGCGACGTTGCCGTAGCGGCCGTCGCTCGGGGCGAGCCACTCTTTCTCGTTGCCCCAGTAGACATCCTTTTCCGGCGCCCAGATGTCCTCGCGGCCGAAGGCGAAGCCGAAGGTCTTCAGGCCCGCGACGTCATAGGCTATGGTGCCGGCGAGCGCGATGAGGTCGGCCCAGGAGATCTTGTTGCCGTATTTCTTCTTGATCGGCCAGAGCAGGCGGCGGCCCTTGTCGGTGTTGACGTTGTCCGGCCAGGAATTGAGCGGGGCGAAGCGCTGGTTGCCCGTGCCCGCGCCGCCGCGGCCGTCCGCCGCGCGATAGGAGCCGGCGGCGTGCCAGGAGACGCGCGCCATCATGCCGACATAGCTGCCCCAGTCGGCCGGCCACCAGTCCTGGCTGTCGGTCATCAGGGCGCGCAGGTCCGCCTTCAGCGCTTCCACGTCGAGCTTCTTGAGCTCTTCGCGATAGTTGAAGTTCTTGCCCAGCGGATTGGTCTTGGTGTCGTGCTGGTGCAGGATGTCGAGGTTCAGCGCGTTGGGCCACCATTCCATGACGGAGTTGCCGAGAGCGGTAGCACCGCCGTGCATGACCGGACACTTGCCGGTCGTCGTCGTCTTCGTATCCATTTGGTCCTCCAACGGATTTTCTTCGAGCTATGGACACTGGAAGGGCTTTTGCGGGCACGCCCCTTGGGTCGGCGGCGCCGAAAACGTCTTCCGAGTGGCCCAGAACTAGCAAACCTCTTCCATAAATTCCAATTGTAAAACCTAAAGGCTGCGATATGCTTAGGTTATGATTGGCCTCTCCATGAAACACCTGCGCTATTTCGATGCGCTCGCCCGGCTCGGCCATTTCGGCCGGGCCGCGGAAAGCTGCGCCATTTCCCAGCCCGCGCTCTCCGTGCAGATCCGCGAGCTGGAGGATCTGGTCGGCGCGCCGTTGGTGGAAAGGGGCGGGCGCCGCATCCGCCTGACGGGGCTCGGCGAGGAATTCGCCGACCGGACGCGGGCGATCCTGCGGGCCGTCGACGAACTCGGGGATCTCGGCCGCGCCTCGCACGGGCCGTTCTCCGGCCGGCTCCGCCTCGGCGTCATCCCCACCATCGCGCCCTATCTCCTACCGGGGGTCATCAAGGCGCTGACGCTGCAATATCCCGAGCTCGATCCGCGGCCGCGCGAGGCGATCACGCACCGGCTGATCGAGGACCTTGCCGAAGCCAAGCTCGACGCGGCCATCGTGGCCCTGCCGGTATCCGAACCTGCCCTTGAGGAAGTACCGCTCTTCGAGGAGGAATTCGTGCTGGTGCGGCCGCCGGAGGACGCGGGCAAGCCCGTGCCGAGTTCCGACAGGCTGCATGAGATGCGGCTGCTCCTGCTGGAGGAGGGGCATTGCTTCCGCGAGCAGGCGCTCTCGCTTTGCAACATCACGCCGTCCTCGACGCGGGAACTGATGGAGGGAAGCTCGCTCTCGACCCTCGTCCAGATGGTCGGCGCGGGCATCGGGGTGACGCTTATCCCGCAGATGGCCGTCGAGACGGAGACGCGCTCCGCCTCGGTCTGCATCTCGCGCCTTGCCGAGCCGCGCCCGACGCGAAGGATCGGCATGGTCTGGCGCAAGACGAACCCGCTTTCCGCCCAGTTCACCCGCATCGCCGAAATCGTCCGGCAAACCGGGCTGGAGAAACAGGTTCGCGCCCAGTTATGAAAGGCAAAGGCGAAGCGCGATGCCAAGTCGGCCCCCTGTTCATTCAACGACGAATGGTCACATAAAATGACGCAGCACTCAGAGAGGACCGTCACCGGCGCGTCGGATACGGCGGTCTCGCTTTCCAACGGCAGGGCGCGCATCACCGTGCGCCCCGACCTCGGCGCCGGGCTGACGGCGTTCGATGTGCGGCATGATGACGGTTGGCAGCCGATCCTCCGGACAGTCGATCCCGGGACGACGCATCCCTTCGCCCTGTCCAATATCCTGCTCGTGCCCTTTTCCGGGCGCGTTTCCGGTGGCGGCTTCTCGTTCGACGATGTCTTCCATGCATTGCCTCGCAACATGGAGAGCGAGGCCTATCCGCTCCACGGCAGCGGCTTTTCAGCTGCGTGGCATGTCGCTTCGGAAGGGGCGGATTTCATTTGCCTTGCGCTCTCGGCGGAAGGGCCGGGGCCATTCCGTTTCGACGCGGCAGTGACGTATCGCCTCGACGGTGCCGGGCTCGTCATGACGCTCGACGTCACCAACCGCGCCGCCATCCGGCTGCCTTATGGCCTGGGTTTCCATCCCTGGTTCGTGCGTGATGCGGATACGACGCTCGCCGCCCCGGCCACGGATGTCTGGCTGGAGCAGGCCGATCATCTCCCGAAGGGCCGCGAGCCCGTCGCCATGCATCCGGACATGGATTTCAACCAGCCCCGGCTTCTTCCGGCCCGTTGGGTCAACAACTGGTTCGACGGCTGGGACGGCAAGGCGCGGATCGCCTGGCCGGGAAGAGGCCTCGCGGCGGATATCGAGGCGAGCGAGGCGCTGAACCGCTATGTCATCTTTTCACCGGCAGCGGATGCGGACTTCGTCTGTTTCGAGCCGGTGACGCATCCGGTGGATGCCTTCAACCTTCCCGGCGAGCCGCGGGACCATGGGCTCAAGGTGCTGGAACCGGGCGAATGCCTCGGCGGCTCCATGCGCATCACGATCCATCCCGCATGATGAAAGCACGAAGGCCGCGGTCCGGTGTCGGAGGCGCGGCCTTTGCAAGATGGGTAAGGCCTGTCAGGTCCGCCGGCCGGCCGCGGCCGAACGGAGGTTGTCGAGCAGCACGGCGAGCAGCAGGATGAGGCCGCGCACGACATATTGGTAGAATGCCTGGATGTTGAGGAGATTCATGACGTTCTCCGCAATGCCCATGATGAGCACGCCGACGATGACGCCCGTCATGGCCGCCCGGCCGCCGGCAAGCGAGACGCCGCCGAGCACGCAGGCCGAGATGACCGAGAGCTCGAGGCCCGTGGCGGCATTCGGCTGGCCCGAGGTGATGCGCGAGGCGAGCAGCACGCCGGCGACGGCGCAGACGAAGCCCTGCAGCGCGAAGATCCAGATGCGCATGTTGGAGACATTGACGCCGGCAAGCCGCGAGGCCTCGGGATTGCCGCCGATCGCCAGCGTGTTCTTGCCGAAGACCGTGCGGTTCAGCACGAAGCCGAAGACGACGAAGAAGACGGCCATGACCCAGATCGGCGTCGGGATGCCGAGGAACTTCGACAGGGCAAGCTGGTAGAAGCCGGGATCGTTGATGCCGACGGCGCGGCCGTCCGAGGCGATCAGCGCGAAGCCGCGCACGATCTGCATGGTGGCGAGCGTCGTGATGAGCGCGTTGATGCGGAAGCGGGCGATGACCACGCCATTGATGAGGCCGACCGCCCCGCCGCACAGAAGCGCGGCAATGAGGCCGACGACGATCGAGCCCGAGGCATTGGAGGCCATGACGGCGATCATGCCGGAAAAGGCGACGGTGGAGCCGACCGACAGATCGAAGTCGCGCGAGGCGAGGCAGAACATCATCGTACAGGCGACGATGCCGATGGTGACCACCGATTGCAGCAGGCCCAGCATGTTGCGCTCGGTCAGGAAGTTCGGAACCGTGAGCGCCACGATGGCGAAGGCGATGGCGAAGATGACGACGAGGCCCTGCTCGCCGAGGAGGAGTTTTTTCAAGGACGTCATCGCGACTGGACCTGCTGTGTTGGAAGTTCGCTGGCATTGGCCACATCGGGAAGAGCGGCGGCAAGGATACGGCGCTCGTCGAAATCGGCACGCTCGATATCGGCGGCCACCCGGCCCTGGCACATGACCATGATGCGGTCGGTGATGCCCATTACCTCGGGCAATTCGCTCGATATGACGACGATCGCCATGCCCTGGCCGGCAAGCTCGTAGAGGGTTTCGTAGATTTCCGACTTGGCGCCGACATCGATCCCGCGCGTCGGTTCGTCGATGATGAGGACCTTCACGCCCTGTTCGGAAAGCCAGCGGCCAAGGATGACCTTCTGCTGGTTGCCGCCCGACAGATTGACGATGTCCTGCTTGCGCGAGGGCGTGCGCACGCGCAGCTTGGCGATGAAGCGCTCGGCCAGCTCCGCCTCCTTCTTCGGCTGGAGAATGCCGAAGGGGGAGAAATGGCGGCGCGAGGAGATCGCCATGTTCTCCTCGATATTGCGGCCCTGCACGATGCCGTCGAACTTGCGGTCCTCCGGGCAGAGCACGATGCCGGCGCGGATGGCGTGCGGCGGACTGTCGGGTGTGACTGTTCTTCCATCGACGCTGACGGTGCCCTGCAGGCGGCTGTCCGCGCCGTAGACGAGGCGCGCCATCTCGCTGCGGCCCGCGCCGATAAGGCCGAAGAAGCCGAGGATCTCGCCCTGGCGCACGGAGAAACCGATCGGGTTGCGCAGCTTGCGGCCCGAAAGATCCTTGACCTCCAGCCGCACGGCACCCCGCTCGCGCGGGCGAAAACCCCAGATGTTGGAAATCTCGCGGCCGACCATTTCGGCGATGATCTGCTCGCGCGTGATATCGGCAATCGCGGGATGATGGGCGGCAAGCTTGCCGTCGCGCAGCACCGTGAGGCTGTCGCACAGGCGAAAAATCTCGTCGAGGCGGTGCGAGACGTAGAGGATGACCTTGCCCTGCGCGCGCAGGCGGTCGATCAGCGCAAAGAGGATTTCGCTTTCGCGCGAGGAGAGCGAGGAGGTGGGCTCGTCCAGCGCGATGACGCGCGCATCGGCCATCACGGCCTTGGCGATCTCCACCATCTGGCGCTCGCCGATCGAAAGCGAGGCGACCTTGGCGGCGGGATCGATGTCGATGCCGATCTCCGCAAGCTTCTCCTTGACCACGCCGACGAGGCGCGAGCGGTCGATGACGCCGGCCCTGCCGGGAAAGCGGCCGAGCCAGAGGTTTTCGGCGACCGTCAGCTCGGGCACGAGCTGGAGTTCCTGATGGATGACGATGACGCCGGCCTCGAAGGCATCCCGCACGGAGCGGTAATGCTGCGCCTTGCCGTCGATGAGGATCTCGCCGGCATCGGCGGACTGGTCACCGGAGAGCACGCGGATGAGGGTGGATTTGCCTGCGCCGTTTTCGCCCATCAGGCCATGCACGGCGCCCTTCTTCACGCAGAAGGAAACGTCGGCGAGCGCCTGCACGCCGGGATATCCCTTGGATATCGCCCTGAATTCGAGAAAGTCCGTCATGTCAGCACCCCGAAAGAGGCCCGGCGGCTGTGCCGCCGGGCTGGGTCATCCTCAGAGGATGATTATTCGATGCCGAGGTCCTTGCGAACCGTTTCGTAATTGTCGCGCAGCGCGATCTGGCCGGCAGTCAGGATCAGCTTTTCCGGTTCCTTGCCGTTGGCGACCCAGTCGTACATGTTGAGCGCGGTCTCGTAGCCGTGGCGCTTCGGCGAGATGATCACGGTGCCGAAGAAGCCGGTGGCCGCGGGCTTCTTGAACTCGTTGATCGCCGAATCCGCCCCGCCGATGCCGACGCCGATCATGCTGTCGGCGGCAATGCCGACGCTTTCGGTGGCCCGCACCGCGCCGAGGACGGCTTCGTCATTGAGGCCGACGGCGACCCAGTGCTTGATGCCGGCATTCTTGTTGAGAACGACGGTCGCGGCATTGAGGGCGGCTTCCGTATCGGTCTTGGCCTGGGGCGCGTCGAAGATGTTGGCTTCCGGGAAGCCGGCGGCCTTCAGCATGGAGAGTGCGCCTTCGACACGGTCGACGGCCGTCGGGAGCTGGTCGTAGGAGACGCGGATCGCGCCGACATCCTTCATGTCCCAGCCGCGCTTCTTGATCTCGTCGACGATCGTCTGGCCGACGGCCTCGCCGATCTTGGTGGCGGAAATGCCCATATGCGGCACGTCCTCGATGGGGCTGCCATCGGCGTTCACGAGGCGGTCGTCGACGGTCATCAGCTTGAGATCGTTGGCGGCGGCCTTGGCGACGATGCCGGGGCCGAGCTTGACGTCCGGCGTGCAGATGATGAAGCCCTGGGCGCCCTGCGCGCCGAGATTGTCGATGGCCGACTGAACCTTCTCGCCGTCTTCCGCGCCGATCTTGACGAGGGTGAAACCCTTCTCCTTGGCGGCGACGTCGGCGAATTTCCATTCGTCCTGGAACCACGGCTCTTCCGGCTGCTTCACGATGAAGCCGATCTTGACGTCGGCGGCGAAGGCGGAGGTTGCGGCGAATACGGCGACGGTGCCAGCCAGGATGGCTGCCTTGATAAAGCCCATTGTCTCTCTCCCAAAACAACTGCGTCTGCAGTGCTCTTGATGTAGGGATTTTCATCATATCCGTCAATTGTCTTTGTATGATGAATTGAATATCGATGTATGATAGTGATGTCGGATCGACGCGAAACCGGCCGTCGCCAGCGCGGCTGAAACCGGTTATGCATCGCAGGCTGAGTGGGATGGAGAATGGTCGTGCAGCAACAGAGTGAGCGCCCGGATATGTCCGAAGGCGAGGGGAGCGTGCGGCGGCCCCGGGTGCAGAAGAACGTGACGCGGACGATCGCGACCGATATCTGCGCCGATGTCTTCCCGGTCGGCGCCTTCCTGCCGACGGAGAACGAGCTGTGCCTGCGCTACGGCGTCAGCCGCACGGTCATCCGGGAATCGCTGAAGATCCTCGAATCCAAGGGGCTCGTGCGCGGGCGCTCGCGCGTCGGCACGGTCGTCTGCCCGAAGGAGGAGTGGAACATCCTCGACCAGCAGGTGCTGGAATGGATCGGTCCGCGCATCTTCGAACTCGATCTCCTCAACTGTGTGCTGGACGCCCGCCGCGCCATCGAGCCCTTCGCCGCGGAATTCGCCGCCGAGCGGGCGACGCTGCAGGAGGTCGCCGAGATCGAGCGCGCCTGGGAGGAGATGCGCGATGCGGAGGGGGACCTCGAAGCCTTCACAAAGGCCGATGTCGCCTTTCACGCGGGGCTCCTGAAGGCGAGCCACAACCAGGTCTTCATGCAGCTCGCCAGCATCATCCGGGCGGCGCTGGAATTTTCCCTGCACACCTCCAACGAGGCGGCGGATGCGCGCGGCGAGGCGGTGGAAATCCACAGGCAGCTCGTCGAGGCGCTGCGCCTTCGCGACAGGCAAGCCGCCCGCGAATGCTCGCGCCGCATGCTCGACATTGCCGCGCGCGACATCGCGATCGCCGTCCGCAATCATCCGTCGTCGAACGGCCGCTGAGGAGAACCGACATGGCAGGACGTCTCGAAGGCAAGCGGATCGTCGTCACCGGCTCGGCGCAGGGCATCGGCCTTGCCATGGCCGAGGCCTTTCTTGCGGAAGGGGCGGGCCTCTTCCTGATCGACCGCGACGGCGGCCTGCTTTCCGCCGAGACGGAGCGCCTGCGCGCGGCCGGCGGGCGGATCGGCCATGCGGCCGTCGATATCACCGACGCGGCGGCCATCGAGAGTGCCGTGGCGGCCGCGACGCTGGAGATCGGCCGGCCGAACGCGCTCGTCAACAATGCTGGCGTCAATGTCTTCTCCGAACCGTTGAAGCTTTCCGATGCCGACTGGCAGCGCTGCCTCGACATCAATCTCAAGGGCGCCTGGAATTGCAGCCGCGCAGTGCTGCCGGGCCTGATCGAGGAAGGCGGCGGCGTCATCCTCAACATCGCCTCCACCCATGCCTTCACCATCGTTCCCCACAGCTTTCCCTATCCGGTCGCCAAGCACGCCCTGCTCGGCATGACCAAGGCCCTCGGCCTCGAATATGCCGGGCAGGGCGTGCGCGTGAACGCGCTGGCGCCGGGCTATGTGCGCACGCAGAAGGTCGTGGACTACTGGAACAGTTTCCCCGATCCCCTGGCCGCCGAGGCGGAGACCCTGAAGCTCCACCCCGGCGGGCGCATTGCGATGCCTGAGGAAATCGCCAAGGCGGCGCTCTTCATGATCTCGGACGAATGCCCGTTCATGAATGCCACCTGCCTGACGGTCGACGGCGGGATGACGGTGCTGCACCATCCCTGATCGGTGCGCGCGGAAACGGGCCCTTCGTCCGGGATTACGCCTGGCGCCTGCGGATCGCCCTGACCAGCCGAAACACGGCGAAGGCAGCGCAAAGGACATACAGGCCTCCGCCGATGAACATGATGCCGTAAATGCCAGCAAAGAGTTCACGATCCTCCCGGTAGACATCCGTTGCGGGCGGGGCGGGTGGATAGACGAAGGCGGCGATCACCTCGCCGATCCCGTATCCGGCAAAGAGGCAGACCGGCACGAGGAGGATAAGGCTGGCGACGAAGATAGCGATCGGTTTCAGCATCGCGTCTACCTCCCAAAATCGGTGAGCGTATCGAGGGTGAATCGTTCGGAATCTGCCCCACATCGATGCCAGCGCATCTCTGCATTCGCCTCGCTGCGGCGCCCGTAGCACCAGTTCCTCTCGTTGAGCGCGACACCGTAGATCGTCATCGCCTTGCAGGCGACGGCGACGCGGACGTCTCCGCTGGGATTGTGCAGGCAGATGTCTCCTGCATCGTCGTAGAGTTTCTTGAGCTGGTCGTCGCTTTCGGTGGCCCGCGGAAACAGCTTTTCCGCGGCGGTGGCTGGAACTGCGGTGTACAGTCCGGCAACGAAGAGGGGCATTGCAAGCAGCAGCCGGTTCATGTCTTCCTCCTTGGCGTCGTAAGTGGGAACCGTTACCCGGTGGGCCGGAAGCATGTGGCCAGTCTGGCGACCACGGCCTCGTAGGTCTTCGCCTCGTCCAACGGATATGTCAGGCGGAAGACGTGAAGGCTGTCGATGTCATCTTGCCCATTCGGTCTCAGCAGGGCCTTGGCATAGAAGACTCTGCCGTTTTCGCGGCCGGAGATGACGGCCCAGTTTTCTTTTGCTCGGTGATAGCTGACGACGGCATCCGGGCTGTCGAGGTCCGAGACGATGGCGTCGGCGGTCTGCTCCATCACGTTGTAGCCACCCCAGACCCGCAATTCGGCGCCCGATTTCGCGGAGAACACGCGGCCATCGCCGTTATCGGCCTCCGGCTGGGCAGCAAGGAGATCGGCCGGATAGCAGATGCTGTAGCCGAAGCGGACATTGGTGTAGGTCTTCCATTGGTGATCCGCCGCCATGGCGGACATGCTCGTCGGCAGGACGGCGAGGGCCGCGGCGAAGGCGTGTGTCGAGATGTTCATCCGTTTCCTCCCATGTTCATGGCCGGGCTTGCCTCACAGGATACGCAACATGATGGCAAGGCTGAGCCCGACGAGGATGCAGCCACTGATCCGCGAGACCCAAAGGCCGGAGCCGGGCGTGGAAACGAGCGGTGCGGCGAGGGACGCGATACCCACCGAGGCGAGGTCGCCCAGCGAGAAAGCGCCGTTGACGATGACCCCCAGCAGCAGGAACTGGAGCCAGTCCGGCGTCGCCGCAGCGGGATCGACGAACTGCGGCAGGAAGGTCAGGAAGAAGAGCGCGGTCTTCGGATTGAGGACCTCGACCACGATACTGTCGTGCAGGACCTTCCTTTGCCTCGGACGCGTTTCGGTTTCCGCCCGCGCTCCGGGCAGAACGATCATCCGGCCGCCCAGCCAGAGCATATAGAGCGCGCCGGCCGTCCTGACGGCTGTATAGAGCGCGGGCGCATGATGGAGGAGGGCGGCAAGGCCGATGGAGGCCCCGGCTATGTGGACATAGCAGCCGAGATGGATGCCGAGGGCGGCCATCAGCCCGGCCCGGTGGCCGTGGGCAAGGGTCTGCGCCGACATGTAGAGAATGGCCGGCCCGGGCATGCAGGCGAAGGCCATGGTGGCGAAGGCGAAGGGTATCCAGCTTTCCAGTGACACGGCGGTTGACCTCCCGTTTTGCCGGCGGGGCAAGTCAATCAGCCTTTATTGATCATGAGAAACGATTTATCATCATGTCATTGATGACGGAACGAGGTGGATCGATGTTCGACATCGTGCTGCTGCGGACATTCGAAACGGTCGCCTGCCTGTCGAGCTTCACGAAGGCGGGGCAGCAGTTGAACCTGACGCAATCCGCCGTCAGCGCCCATATCCGACGGCTGGAGGAACAGGCGGGCACCGCCCTTTTCGAGCGCAGCACCCGCACGGTCGCCCTGACGGCGCAGGGACAGGCGCTGCTCGGCCATGCGCGGGCGATCCTGCGCCTGAGCGAGGAAGCCCGGACCCTGATGCGGGGAAGCAGTAACGCGCTTCACCTGCGCATCGGCGCATCTGATGATCTGACGAGCACATGGCTGCCCGCGGTGCTGCGGAAATTCCAGGATTCCCGCACGGCAAGGACGCTGGAAGTCCATATTTCCAACACGGCGGTGCTGCTCGACAGCATGGACAAGGGCGAACTCGACCTGATCGTCGGCTGCCGCTGCCGGGGCGAGCAGCCCGGTATGCATCTGTGGAACGAGCCGCTCCGATGGGTGCTCGGAAGGACCCCGCTCGATGCCGAGACGCCCATTCCCATTGCCGTGTTTCCCGAACCGTGCCCCTACAGGGACGCCGCCCTTGCCGCGCTCGCCGCGCAGAACTGCACGTGGAGGATCACCAGCGTCAGCCCCAGCCTCGGCAGCCTGACGGCTATGGCCGCTGCAGGGCTTGCGGTCACCCCGCTGAATGCCAGTTCGATCCCGGCGAGCCTGCAATCGTCACCGGGCAATGCGCAATTGCCGCCTTTGCCCGATGTCGAATTCGTGGCCCATGTGCGGCCCGGCCTGCCGGAAGAAACCATGCTCCTGACGCGTGCCGTCATCGAATGGATCACCGCCAACAGGCCGCAGGTCGCCGCGCCGCGTCACCTCCGGAAAACCTGAACCATGCGATTGTTAATCCGCAAGAGGCGAACTAGTTTCGGCCTGCCGAACCAGCCGGAATTTTCATGCCCGATCCGATTGCAAAACCCGATCTTCCATCGCCAGCGGCGCGCGCGCTCCAGCTACGCTCGCTGTTCGCCCTGAACAAGCCGGGTGCCCGGCGCTGGCCGTTCGCGCTGCGCGCAGCCCTTGCCATGGGCGTGCCCGCGGCGATCGGCTGGGCGGCGGGGGACCTGCCGGCGGGACTGATGGCGACGATCGGCGGTTTCACCGCCGTCTACGGCAATGACCGGCCGTTCCTGAACCGCGCCTTTCATCTTGGCGCGATCGCGGTGTCGTTCGCGCTTGCCGTGATGATCGGCGTGGTGGCGGGCGGCACGGAGTGGCTGACCGTTCCGGTGGTGACGTTGCTCGCGACCGCTGCCGCCTTCCTCTGCAGCGCGCTGAAAGTCGCCCCGCCGGGGGCCTATCTCTTCACGCTGGCGGTCGCGGCCGGCACGGCGATGGGGGCGGAGCACCTGTCTTGGTGGCATGTGGGCACGCTCGTCCTTGCCGGCGGGGCCTTCGCCTGGGTGCTGCATATGGCGGGGGCGATCCTTGCCCCGCGCGGGCCCGAGGTTCTGGCCCTCAAGGCGGCGGCCCGTGCCGTTGGCGATTTTCTCGCCGCGGCGACGACGCCGGGCGGCGATGCGGCGCGGCATCAGGCGGCCATCGCGCTGCATCTTGCATGGACGGTGCTGGTCAGCCAGCAGCCCGTGCAGCCTCGCCCGAACGGAACCCTGTCGCGGCTGCGCGCCGAGGGCCGGGAACTGCACATGATCTTCGCCGAAGCGATCAATGCGGTGGGAGCGGGCGAACCGATCCCACAGGCCAATGTCGAGCGCGTGCAGGCAATCGCCCGGCAGGGGGCGATGCCGGTCGACGTCACCAATCCCGGCCATATCCCGCTCGGCCGCGTCAGCGGCTGGCAGCTCCTGAAGGAGGGTGCGCGCCCGGGCGCGCAGGCATTCGAGATCGGCCTGCGGGTGGCGGTGGCGTCGGCGGTGAGCGGGCTCTTCGGCTGGTTGACGAATATCGAGCATGCCTACTGGATCACCGCCGCCGCCGTGCTGATGCTCTACCAGGGCCTCGATCGGGCGACGATGCTGCAACGGGGAATCCAGCGGGTCGGCGGCACTCTGATCGGCACTGTCCTCGCCGGCGTCGTCCTGTATCTTCATCCTGAAGGGCTGTGGTTCGCGGCCACGATTGCCCTCCTCCAGTTCATCATCGAACTGCTGGTGCTGCGCAATTACGGTCTCGCGGTCGTCTTCATCACGGCGATTGCCCTCACCATCGCCTCCGGCGGTCATCCGGTGGCCGATATTCCCCATCAGGTCTGGGTCCGCGCGGAAGATACCTTTCTCGGCTGCGCGATCGGTGTCGCGGCTTTCCTGCTTCTGGCGAAACGGGGAACGAAACGGGCGATCTCGCAGGAATTGTTCCGGACCTGGGGCGCGATCGATCTGGTCGCCCAGCATCTTGCGACGGGCGATGCCGATACGGCGGGCGTGCGTGGCGCCCGGCGCAACCTGCAGCATCACATAATCCTGCTGCTGCAAAGCTACGATGCGGCGGCCGGAAGCGGTGCGGAAAGCCGGGCCACGGCGGAACCGCTCTGGCCCGCCGTCGTCGCCACCCAGCGCCTCGCCTACCGCCTGCTCGCCGCCGGCTGGCGGATCGAGGCCGCATCGGCGACAGGGGAAAATGCCGCTCTGGCGGAGGAACTGTTCGGCAAGGAAGGCGCGGCGCAGTTGCACGCCTGCCTCGCCGGGATCGTCAATGCATTCCACAACGGCACCGCACCACCGCCCGATCCCGACGTTCCGGCATTCCTCGAAGCGGAGATCCGCTTGCTGGGCAGCTCGATCGTCACCCCTTCCAGCCGGGCCTGACGGAAGACGCTATTGAGCGGCGACCTTCAGCTTTGCCTGTTCCAGTGACCAGTATTCCATGTCGAACAGGTCCGCCTCGCCGATGGGCGTGAAGCGGCCGTAGGCTTCGGCGGCGTTGATGGCGCGGGTCGCCTGCTCGCAGAGGTCGCCGCCGATCCCGGCTGCCTTCGCGCTGGCGCCGAGGGCATAGATGCCCTTGCCGCGGACCAGAACGAGGCGCGGATAGACGTCCAGCATCTGCTTCGGCTCGTCGGTGCGGGTGGCGTTGCGCGTGAAATAGGCGCGGTAGCGGTCGGCATAGGCCGCAAGCGCCGCGTCGATCGCGGCCTCGTCCGCACCGGCCTCGATGATCATCGGCCAGGGCTTGATGCGGATGACATGATCCGGCGTGACGGTGCCGCGCAGGCCGATCGCCTCGACGTTTTCCTTGCCGGCATGCTCGCGGATCGTGGCAGTGGAGCGGTAGTCGAGGAAGACGCCCCTGGCGAAGGGCGAGCCGTCGCGGGTAAGCGCAGCTTCGAGCCGCGCCGTCAGCGCCGTGTCCTCCGCGCCGTCGCTCGGCTGCGGGCCGGAAAGCGTGATGCCCTTACGCGCCAGCTCCTCTTCCGCCATGGTGACGAATTCGATCATCAGCTCGTAGGAGGCGCGGGCGTCGTTCGCGAAGGTGAAGAGGCCGTGGTTCTCCAGCCAGAGGCCTTCGCAGCCCGGATGGTCGCGGTAGATGCGGTCGGCGACGATGGAAAGGTCGAAGCCGGGCATGACATAGGGCACATAGGCGAGGCGCTCGCCGTAGACGCGGCTGACCGTCTCGCGCATGTCGGGCTGGTCGGCGAGCGCCAGGATCGCCGTCGCATGCGTATGGTCGACGAAGGCGAAGGGCAGGAAGGCGTGCAGCAGGGCCTCGACGGAGGGGTTCGGCGCGTCCGCCTCGATGAGGCTGGCGCGCAGCAGGGCGACCATGTCCGGATCGGAGAGCTTCGGGCCATTGCGGGCTTCGAGCAGCGGGGCGAGACGCACGGCCGGCAGGCCCGGCGCCTCGATCGTGTCGAGATCCCAGCCGCTGCCCTTGATATGCATGAGCGCTTCGCCGTCGGCCGAGGTCACCTTGACGGAGGTGTTGCCGCCGCCGTGTAGCACGAGGTCCGGGTCGCCGCCGATGATGCGGGAGGTGTAGATGCGAAGGCCGAGGGCTTCGCTCTGTCCGGCCACGCGCGCGGCCTCCACGTAACGGGCTGCGTCCTCGTCGTTCCAGCGGCTTTTCATGCGGATGTCCTGTCCTTGAAATGAAAGCGGCGGGCAGCCGGAGCCGCCCGCCGTTCGTGCGTTATCAGAAGTCGAAGTTGGCGATGTTGTCCTTCGTGAAGACGGTGCGCTCCGGCAGCAGGATGATGCCGTTGCCGTCGGCTTCGTAGTCGTAGCCCTGTACCTTGTTGGCCGAGACCTCGACGGTGCCGACGCCGGGGATTTCCAGCTTGTCGCCGACCTTCATCGGGCCGTTCTTCAGGACGTGATCGGCGACATAGACCGAGATCTTGCCCTGCTGCGTGACGTCCCACAGGCCGAAGCGCTGGATCGTGCCGCGTTCGATATAGGGGCGCATGACGTTCGGCGTGGAGAAGCCGACGATGGTGACGCCTTCGGCGCGCTTCAGGTTTTCCGCTGCCTGCGCGGCGGCCGGCAGGGCGTTGGCGTCGGGCGCGATGATCGCGTCGAGGTCCGGATAGGTCTGGAGGATGCTTTCGGCCGTCTGCAACGACTTCTGCGCGTCGTTGTAGCCGTACTGCGTGGTGACGATCTCCCAGCCCGGATGCTCCTTGGCGATCTTCGCCTTGGCGGCTTCCGCCCAGGCGTTCTGGTCGGTCACGGTCGGGCTGGAATAGAAGAAGGCGACCTTGGCCTTTTCCTTCGTCACGCCTTCCGCCGCCATGTCGACCAGCAGGCCGCCGAGCTGCTCGGGCGTGCCCTGGTTGATGTAGTAGCTGCGGCAATCGGGGTTGACGTCGCTGTCCCAGGTCATGACGAGCACGCCGCGATCCATCGCGCGCTTCAGCGCCGGGCAAAGGCCGTCCGGCGAGACGGAGGAGACGATCAGCGCATTGTAGCCCTGGTTGACGAAGTTGTTGATGAACTGCACCTGGCCGGAAACGCTGGGTTCCGTCGGGCCGTCATAGGTGACCTTGACGCCGAGCTCCTCGCCGGCCTTCGTCGCGCCGGCGCCGCCGGAGGTGAAGAAGCCGACGCCCACCAGCTTGGGGATGAAGGCGATCTGGTTTTCGGCATGGGCCGTGGCCGAGGCGAGCATGGTGCCGGCAAGAAGCGCCGCGGCGACGGCGCCGGATTTCATGATGTTCTTGATCATTCTCATTCTCCTCCTGAAGTGACTGCCGCCCGGGTCTGTCTTCTTTGCCGGGCGACGGCGATGAAATCGGCCAGCATTGCGCTTCCGTGGCGCAATGCGACCGCGATAACCAGCAACCCTCCCGAAAGTGCGCTGGAAATCTGGCTGGGGACGCCGGCCGCCTGCAGGCCCTGCTGCAGGTAGCCGATGACGAAGGTGGCGATCAGGGTGCCGAGGATGGAGCCCTGGCCGCCATAGATGGAGGCGCCGCCGAGCACGGCCGCCGTGACGGCCGGCAGCAGCGTCGCCGAGCCGAGGTCGACGCGCGCCGAGCCGAAATAGGCCGACATGACGAGGCCGGCGATGGCGGCGGAAACGCCCGTGATGACATAGGTGATCGTCTGCACGCGGCCGACCGGGATGCCGGCGAAGCGTGCCGCGCTTTCCGACTGGCCCGAGAGGAACACCGCGCGGCCGAAGCGGGTGAAGTGCAGGAGCACGACCAGCACGAAGGCGAGCGCCAAGAATAGCGCGAGCGGGGCCGGCAGGCCGAGGACTTCCGCATAGCCGAAGGCGTTGAAGGCGTCCGGGAAGTTGCCGATGCCTTCATAGCCGCCCGCGCCGACGAGGCCGGAGGCGACCGTCGCCGTGCCCTGGAAGAGATAGAGGCTGCCGAGCGTGACGACGAGCGGCTGGATCTTCGACAGGTGAATGACGGCGGCGTTGAGAAGGCCGGAGAGCGCGCCGGAGACGAGCGCCAGCGCGATCGAAAGCGGCAACGGCACGCCGTAGAAGGTGGCGACGCCGAAGACGATGGCGGCAAGGCCGATCACCGATGCGAAGGAGACATCGATGCCGCCGGCGATGATGACGAGGGTCAGCGGCAGGGCGACGATGCCGATCTGCACGAAGTCCGAGGTGCCGTAGATCAGGTTCGCGACATTGAGGAAGCGCGGATTGACGATGCCGAAAATGGCAAGCTCGGCGACGAGCATGGCAAGGAGCGCGGTTTCCCAGCGGAAGATGAGCTTCTTCATCGGCCGGCCTCCACGGTGCGCGCCGTTGTCGTTTCAGCGGATTGGGCGGGGCCGCGCTCGTGCACGGCATAGCGGCGCGCGCGGATGCGGCGGTCGATGATCTGGCGGATGCGCCCGTCGAGCAGCAGCACCGAGAGCAGGATCGCGCCGGCGATGAAGTCGTTCCAGTAGGCGGGAATCTTCAGGAAGACGAGCGCACTATCGATGGAGGTGATGAAGATGACGGCGGAAAAGACGCCCGCGACCGAGCCGGTGCCGCCGAGCAGGCTGACCCCGCCGAGCACGTTGACGGCGATGGCCTTCAGCTCGATGCCGTTGCCGGCCTGGTTGGGGATGAAGCCGATCTGCGCGGCGAAGACGAGGCCGGCGAGCGCGGCGCAGATGCCGGTCGCGACGAAGGCGGTGAACTGCACGCGCTTGACCGGCACGCCGAGATGGTGCGCGGCGGCGCGGTTGTCGCCGACCGCGTAGAAATAGCGGCCGAAGCGCGTCTTGCGCAGCACGAGCCACGCGAGCACGACGAGAACGAGCACGACGACGGTGAGCGCGGAGAAGCCGGGGCCGAGATTGCCGGCCAGCGCCTTCAGGCCCTGCGGCAGGTCCTCGATCCAGCGCCCGCCCGTCAGAACGAGCATGATGCCGCGATAGAGGCCGAGCGTGCCGAGCGTGGCGACGATGGAGGGAATGCCGAGATAGGCGACCATCAGCCCGTTGAAGGCGCCGGCGGCGGCCCCCGTCATGAGGCAGAAGGCGACGGCGAGCGGCAGGCCGAGGCCCGCATTAAGCGAGAGGCCGAGCACGGCGGCGCTGAGACCCAGCACCGAGCCGCTGGAGACGTCGATGTTGCGCGTCAGGATGACGATCATCGTGCCGAGCGAGATCAGCATCAGCACGAGGCTGTTCGAGACGACGACCGAGGCCGTCGCGGCGGAGAGATAGCCGGGCGCAGCCGCGCCGATGGCGGCATAGGCGACGACGAGGACGGCGATGAGCGTTGCGACGCGGTTGCGCGCGAAGAGGTCAAGCATGGCGGGCCTCCGATGCGCCGAAGGCGAGGCGGGCGATGGCGTCCACCGAGATGTCGTCCGTCAGCTCCCCGCCGGACTGGCCGAAGGCCATGACCTCGACGCGGTCGGCGAGCTGTTCGATCTCGTCGAAATCCGAGGAGATGAGGACGATGGCGACGCCTTTTGCAGCAAGCTTGCGGATGAGGTCGTAGATGTCGTTGCGCGCCGCGACGTCGACGCCGCGCGTCGGCTCGTCGAGGATCAGCACCTTCGGCCGGGCGGAGAGGCATTTGGCCAGCAGCACCTTCTGCTGGTTGCCGCCCGAAAGGCCGCGCGCCTCCTGGCCGGGACCGGTGCACTTGATGCCCATGCTGGAGCGGAATTCGTCGAAGGCCTTCCGTTCCGCGCCGGGGCGCAGGAAGAAGGGCAGGCGGTGCACGAGATAGGAAGAGACGTTCCAGAATAGCGGTGCTTCGAGGAAGAGGCCATGCTGCTGGCGGTCTTCCGGTAGGTAGACGAGGCCACGATCGATGCAGATGCGCGGCGAGCGCTTCTTCAGTTCCGCGCCGTCGAAGACGACGCTGCCCGCCGTCTGGGGGCGCAGGCCGAAGAGCGTTTCGGCGAATTCCGTGCGCCCCGCGCCGACGACGCCGGCAAGGCCGAGGATTTCGCCGGCCCGCACATCGAGGCTGATATTGCGGAAGCCCTCGCCGCTGAGGCCGCGTACGCTGAGGCGCGGCTGGCCGATCTGCGAGACCTTGCGGCCGGAGCGATCCTTGCCCGAGGCCTCCGTGATCTGCACGCGGCTCATCGCGTCGATGATCTCGGCGTCGCTGTAGCTGTCGAGCGGGCCGGAGAGCACGATCACGCCATCGCGCAGCACGCTGATCGTGCCGCAGATCTCGCGGATTTCGCGCAGCTTGTGCGAGATGAAGAAGATGCCGACGCCCTGCGCCTGCAATTTGCGCACGCGCTGGAAAAGCGCGCTCGTCTCGAAGGGAGTGAGTGCGGAGGTCGGCTCGTCGAGGATCAGCACGCGCGCATCGCGCACGAGGCCGCGCAGAATCTCGACGATCTGCCGCTCGGCGATTTCGAGGGCGGCGGCCTGGGCGTCGAGGTCGAGCGAGACGGAGAGCTCGGCGACGAGCTGCTCGACGCGCGGGCGCAGTGCCTTGGGCGAGGCGGCGAGGCCGAGGCAGATGTTTTCGAGGACGCTCTGGTTGGGCAGGATATGGGCTTCCTGCGGCACCAGATAGAGGCCGAGCTCTTGCGCATGGGCCGGCGAAGCATGGGTGAGCGGCCGGCCGTTGATCTCGATGGCGCCGGAATTGGCCGGGATGACGCCCGACATGATCTTCATGAGGCTCGATTTGCCGGCGCCGTTGCCGCCGAGAAGTGCGTGCACTTCCCCGGCCTGCAAGGCGAGCGAGACACCCTTCAGCACCGGAACGGCACCGTAGGACTTCCAGATGTCCGTCAGCGTCGCGACCCTCCCGGCCGCCGGGCTACCCGTCATTCTGCACCTGTTCATATGTAATCTATGTCAATCATGTGATCATAGTGATTGGTGGCCGTCAATATGCTCAAAGCGCCGGTCGGCGTCGAGAAAGCGGAATATTGCGCTGCAAAATATGATTTATCCGCGAAAATCAACGGATTGCGGCCGTGAAGAATTTTTCGCCATGCGGATGCGTTGACGTATCAAAAGTTTTTTTGTTATTCAAATGATCAGAAATAGACCGAAAGGGCCGCTTGCATGGCGTCGGACAACGGGGAATGGAGCTACGCCGATACGGACGAGGAGATCCTCACCCGTATCGCCTGGTACTACTACAACGACGGGCTGACGCAGAACGAGATCGGCGAAAAGCTCAACATGTCGCGCATCAAGGTCTCGCGCCTGCTCGAAAGCGGCCGCCGCTCGGGCATCATCCAGGTGCGCATCAATTCGCGCTATCAGGGCTGCCTTGCGCTGGAGCGGCAGATCAAGGAGCGCTACGGGCTGCTCGAGGCCTATGTGGTGCCGCAGCTTCCCGATCAGGACCCGAGCGACCGGCTGGGGCAGGCCGCCGCGCAGTTCCTCATGCAGCGCTTGCAGACGGACGACCTCCTGGCGGTCGGCTGGGGCGCCACCGTTTCCAACACCATCCAGCGGCTCGGCCATCTCGCCAACGAGCGCAACATCGGCCTCGTCAGCCTCACCGGCGGCGTCGGCACCTATGTCGACGGCATGCGCACGGCCAATTGGGGCAGCGGCGTGCATCTGGTGCCCGCGCCCCTCGTCGTGCGCGACCCCGACGTGGCGCGCAACCTGTCTTCGGAGCCGGCGGTTGCCAACCTCCTCGATATGGCGCTCAACGCCACCTACCAGCTCGTCGGCATCGGCGAGCTTTCCGCCGCCTCCACCGTCGTGCGCTCGGGCTATGTCAGCCCGGACGAGGTGGAGCCGCTGCGCCGCAAGGGCGCGGTCGGCGATATCCTCTGCCAGTTCTACAACGAGCGCGGCGAACCGCTCGACCTGCCGCTGCACGACCGGGTGATCGGCGTGAAGCTCGCGGCGCTGTCGCGCGCCGAAAAGGTCGTGGCGGCGGCGGGCGGCATTCACAAGGTCGGGGCCATCCACGCGGCGCTGCGCGGAAAATTCGTCGGCATCCTCATCACCGACGAAACGACGGCCGCCGGCCTCATCGAGATCAAGGACTGACCCCATGACGACTTCATACCTGCTGGCCGTCGACGCCGGCACCGGCAGCGGCCGCGCCGTCATCTTCGACGAGAACGGCAACCAGATCGCCAGCGCCCAGCACGAATGGTGGCACAAGGCCGATCCGCGTTTTCCCGGCTCCATGGATTTCGACGTGGAAGGCAACTGGTCGCTGCTGTCGCGCGCCATCCGGCAGGCGATATCCGAGGCCGGCATCGCGGCCGCCGATATCCGCGCCGTCAGCGCCACCAGCATGCGCGAGGCCATCGTCGCCTATGACCGCAGCGGGCGGGAGATCTGGGCCTGCGCCAATGTCGACAGCCGCGCCGTCAGCGAAGTGCGTGACCTGAAGCGCGACTTTCCGGGCCTCGAACGCGACCTCTATGCCGAGACCGGCCAGACCTTCGCGCTCGGCGCCCTGCCGCGCCTTCTCTGGCTGAAGCGCAACCTGCCGGACGTCTACGCCCGCATCGACAGGATCAGCATGCTCTCCGACTGGGTCCTGGCGCGCCTTTCCGGCGTCATCGCCAGCGATCCCTCCAATGCCGGCACCACCGGCCTCTACAGCCTGACGAAACGCGACTGGCTGCCGGAGGCCATGGCGAAGGCCGGCATGCGCGGCGATATCTTCCCCGAAAGCGTCGAGCCGGGCACCGTCATCGGCCGCGTCACCGAAAAGGCAGCGGACGAGACCGGCCTTGCCGCCGGCACGCCCGTGGTCATGGGCGGCGGCGACTGCCAGAGCGGGGCTGCGGCCATCGGCGTCGTCAACGAGGGCGACTGCGCGGTGCTCGGCGGCACCTTCTGGCAGCAGGTGGTCAATGTCGGCCTCAATGTCTCCGACCCGTCGATGGACCTGCGCATCAACCCGCATGTCGTCACCGGTCTCAACCAGGCCGAGGCGATCAGCTTCTTCGTCGGCATCGTCATGCGCTGGTTCCGCGACAGTTTTGGCGCGGAGGAAGTGCTTGCCGCCGGGCCGGGCGGCGATGCCTACCGGCTGCTGGAGGAGAAGGCGGCGGGCGTGCCCGTCGGCGCCTACGGCATCATCCCGGTCTTCTCCGACGTCATGCATTACGGCAACTGGTATCACGCGGCCCCGTCGCTGCTGAACCTGTCCATCGACCCGGAAAAGTCCGGCAAGGCCGCGATCTTCCGCGCCTTGCAGGAAAACGCCGCCATCGTCGCGGCCCGCAACCTGTCGGCCATCTTCAAGCTCTCCGGCAAGACGCCGGACAAGATCGTCTTCGCTGCCGGCGCGTCGAAATCGGCGCATTGGTCGCAGATCCTGTCTGACGCGACGGGCCTTCCGGTCGTCACCCCGGTCGTCAAGGAGGCGACGGCGCTCGGCTGCGCGGCCTCCGCCGCCATCGGCATCGGCCTTCGCCGCGATTTCGTCGAGGCGGCCGAGGGCTGGGTGCGCTGGGACAGGCGCTTCGAGCCGAATTTCGCGCACAAGGCCATCTACGACGAGGCCGGCGAGCGCTGGGCGCGGGCCTATGCGCTGCAACGCCAGCTCGTCGACGAGGGCGTCACCACGGCCATGTGGAAAGCGCCGGGCCTTTGACCTTTCATCATTGATACAACGCAACAAGGATTACGACATGCTCATCCAGATGGTCAGCATCAACGTCAAACCGGGCCACGCCGATGAATTTCTGGAGGCCTTCCGCATCAATTATGAGGGCACGCGGCTCGAGCCGGGCAACCTGCGCTTCGATGTGCTGCGCAACCCCGAGGACGAGCACAGCTTCGTCATCTACGAGGTCTTCAGGTCGCCCGAAGCGCTCGACGAGCATCGCAAGACGCCGCACTATCAGGAATGCGTGCGCCGGATCGACCCCATTCTGGCCGGTCCGCGGACGAAGACCTTCTATAAGGTCGAGATGGCGGACTTCCTGGCCGCGTGATGCCGGTCTAACTCTCGACACGCCCGATCTGGTTTCGGCGCCCCACAGAGTCTTGAGCTACGACCGCTTTGCCAGTTGGTGTTCGCGCCAGATGGTGAAGAGGCCGGCGCCGACGACGATGAGAGCGCCGATGACCATGTTCAGCGTGACGTTCTCGCCGAAGAGGCTGACGGCGACGATGACGTTGAGGACGAGCTGGAAATAGGTCACCGGCTGGACTTCGGCGGCCGGCAGCAGCCCGTAGGCGCGAATGAGGAAATAGTGGCTGAGGGTGCCGCAGACGCAGAGCGCGGCAAGGGCGAACCAGTCGGAAGGCTTTACCGTGCTCCAGTAGAACGGCCCGATCAGCGAGATTGCCACGGCGCCGGCGACGCCGGCATAGAAGAGGCTCGTCACCGCCGTATCCTCGCGGCTCACCGCGCGCGTCGCGATGCTGTAGAGCGCGAACAGCACCGATGCGGCCAGCGGCAGGAGCAGCGACATGTCGAAATGGATGTCGACGGGATTGATGATCACCAGCACCCCGAGAAGGCCGATCAGCACTGCCGTACCGCGGCGCCAGCCGACGGCTTCCCCGAGAAGGGGGATCGACAGGACGGTGATGATCAGCGGCGTCGCCTGGAAGATCGACTGGCTCATGGCCAGCCCGGCATGCACATAGGAAAAGACGATGATGACGATCTCCGCAACGAGCAGGAGCCCGCGGACGATCTGCAGCCAGGGCCGCCGCGTGCGGATGGCCGCCCTTACGCCGCCCGGCGAGGTGGCGGCAAAGCCGAATACGAAGAGCGCGAACGCCCAGAACCGTATCATGGTGATGAAGAGCGCCGGGTAGCGATCGCCGAGATACTTGGTGATCGCATCCTGGCCGGCAAAGATGCAGATCGCCAGGAAGGCAAAGAGATAGCCGCGGGTCTTGGGGCTCATGGGACAATCTACTGAAGAATCGTTTCCTCCAGATAGCACAGGCCTTTCGCCGGGGCGCGGACAAACATGCCCGCCCGCGGTTCTATTTCACATTGCGGCGCCACCGTGTGGCTGATCGCCCGCGGCGGCGTCGAGGACGAGCGGCCCTTCCGCCTCCAGCCGGACGCGGCCCCTGCCGACGCGAACGAGGCGGACGGGCGCCTGCTTTTCCTCGAGCCGGCGCCTGAGCAGGAGGAGGCGGGTTTCGAGATTGTCCTTGATTTCCGGCATACGGGCGCCAGCGGCAAGCCGCATTTCCCGGTTCGTGAATTCGCTGCGCCCCTCGTTCAGGTGCCATTCCAGCATGAGGCGCAGCAGCATGCCGGCAACGCCCTTCACGATATAGGTGCCGTCGATGAAGACGCTATCGTCGAAACGGTGATGGGCGACGCGAATTTCCCGGCCGGCTGCCGGTCGGGGCAGGGGGAGCGCCTGCCCCGGTTCGGTGGCGGCCGCTTCCCGCTCGCTGGCCCTCAGAGCGCTCGCTGCCTGTCCCGCCAGGATTTCGAGAGCCGCCTCGTCTTCCTCGCGGAAGGCCAGCCGTTGCTCGCTTTCGACGAAAAGCACGCCCGTCACGGCGCCGCGGGCAAGCATCGGAACGGCGATCTGGCTCATGACGGTCGGCAGGTGCGGGAAGGCGATGCTGCGTGTCGCCTCTTCCTCTTTCTCCGCGTCGAGGCCGATGGCTTCGCCGAACCGGCGCACACGGCTCATGTCGCTGACCTTGACCGTCTGGCCGCTCGTCGCCGCGGCACCGATCATGCCCTCGCTGCCGGCGATCTCCGAGCCGAGCCCCGAGCGCGGATAGCCGATGCTGCCGGTGGTGATCAGGCAGCCGCGGTGGCCGTCGTGGATCAGCACGAGCGCATTGCCGTATCCGAGAACATGTTCGACACCGCACAGCAGGCTGTCGATGATCTCGTCCGCCTCGGCCTGTCGCTCGATGGCCTTGATCGCCGCCGAAAGGGCGGGAAGGCTCACGGGAGGCCGGCCTCCCATCGCCGGCATGGTCTCCACCGGCGATGGGACCTTCTCGATGCCGTGCACGCGGAAGATATCGGCGCTTTTCAGCCGCATGACGTCCGACATGCCGACCTGCGCGCTGCTTGCTTTCAACTGGCGGGCGATCTTGTCGAAGAGCGGTCCGGCATCGACGGAGCGCACGAAGCCGATGTCGAGCAGGAACTGGTCGCCGGTGAAGCCGTCGACGAGGATCAGCGTGACCTTGGGATTGGCGCGCACATTCGCCGCCGTCTTGGCGAAGAACTGGTTGGAGAGCGCGACGTGCTCCTCATCCATCCGCACCACATGGGAAAGATAGGAAATGTTCGGCATGCCATCGGCCGAGGCGGTGGCGATGATGGAGGGGATGACACCCTCGAAGCAGGCGGAAAGGTCGGAAAGACGCAAGCTCATCAGGACCTCGCGCCTGCCAGCATGCCGGCGAGGGGACCGGGGGTCTGTACATAGATTTCGCTGATCGCAAGCCGGGCGACCCGCGCCTCCCGCGCGGTCAGCCATGGCGCGATGAGATGGCCGGAGACGCCGAGCGACTCGAGTTCGTTCGTCGCCGCCACGATGAACCGGCCGGCATGTTCGAGGTCACGTGGCTCTGTGTTCCGCATCGTGGCAAAGCCCTTGAGCTGGAAGCTGACATAGTCCGATGGGCTGACGAAGGTGGCGGCAAGCCGCTCCGTCTGCTGGATGCAGGTTTCGAGCCGCGGCCATTGCCAGGCGGAAAACATGACGTCGATCGTCTCGCGGTCTTCGAGGAGCCGGAAACCGATGCCGCGCCCGGCCGATGGCCGGCGCGCCGCGTCGGCTGCCGCGACGATGCACATCAGCGGCCGATTGAAAAAGTCGATAAGCCTGTCGTCGAGCCGCACTGACGTCCCCTGCTGCGTGTCCCCGCCATTCTTAGCAAACTTTTAGGATATTAGGCACGGCTTGCACATTCATTTAGGAACGCCGTTTTCCAGGCCGCGCTATAGGGAAAGCGTACCGGCTGGACGGCCTGGATAACCATCATCTGCCCGTCTTCGGCGGCTCGTGCCGCCTGCGAGAAAGACATCGAACCACGCTCCGGACGCCGGAGCGGGGACGCGATTTCTGTATCCGGCCGCAAGAGAGGCTGCATCGGTGCGGCCCGAACCTGGAGAACGAGATGAAAAACTTCACCCACGCGGCGATATCGCCTTCCGGGCACGGGACGCCGGCCATGGCATTCGGCAGGCATGTCATCCGCATGATGGCGGCCAATACGGGCGGTTCGCTCGGCATGTTCGAGGCATTCGTGCCGGCCGGCGAAGGTCCGCCGCTGCATGCGCACGAGCGTGAAGACGAGTTCTTCCGCGTCCTTGCCGGCCGCTTCGGCTTCTGGTGCGCCGGCGACTATGTCGAATTGACGGAAGGCGGCTGCATCGCCCTGCCGCGCGGCGTGCCGCACCGCTTCTGCAATGTCGGGCAGACGGAGGGGCGTCTGATGGTCGTCGTCACGCCGGGCGGCTTCGAAAGCTTCTTTCCGATCGTCGAACTCTGCAAGCCCGGGACGCCCGAAGAGATCGCATCCCTTGCGAAGGATTTCGGCCTGACCTTCCCGCCCGACGACGACCGCAAGGTCGCCTGAACCCTCTCAAACCAACATCGGACCCCGGATAACGGTCCATCGAAAGGAGACCGAAGGATGACGCACGCGCCTTCGAACGAAAACGCAATGACCCTGACTGCCGCGCAGCTCGACGCCTATCTCGCCCGCATCGGAATGGAGCGGCCGGCCCGCCTCGATATCGCAAGCCTGTCGCAGCTGCACCGCGCCCATCTGATGACCTTCACCTGGGAGGCGCTGGACGCCTTCATGGGCTGGCCGTCCTCTGTCGCCCCGGCCGCGGCCTTCGCAAAGATGGTCGAGGGGCGGCGCGGCGGCTGGTGCTACGAGATGAACGGCCTCTTCGGCGCCGCGCTTGCTGCCCTCGGCTTCCGCGTGACCCGTCTTTGCGGCGGCGTCGA
>Ga0153917_1000205_pt1 | contig 50273 bp, 48 predicted proteins | sample TSFL001MetaG_FD_104695 | JGI IMG/M metagenome (GOLD analysis project Ga0153917, IMG submission 104695) | Attine ant fungus gardens microbial communities from Florida, USA - TSFL001 MetaG | ecosystem: Host-associated > Fungi > Mycelium > Unclassified | place: USA: Florida, Paynes Creek Historic...
GACAGCGAGCCCGGCGCCTATGATTTCCTCTATTTCGCTTTCGTCATCGGCATGACGGCGCAGACCTCGGATACCGCGATCACCTCCACGGCGATGCGCAAGGTCAATCTGCTGCATGCCGTCGTCTCGTTCTTCTTCAACACGGTGCTGGTCGCCGCCGCCGTCAACGCGGCCGTGGCGCTCGCCTCCTGAAACCGATCGGAGTTTTCCATGAAAGTGCTTTCCCAGAACACGGCCTTCGGCGGCATGCAGGGCGTCTTCACCCATGATTCGGAAGCCTGCAAAAGCGAGATGACCTTTGCCGTCTTCGTGCCACCGCAGGCGATCCACGAGCCGCGCCCGGTGCTCTGGTATCTCTCCGGCCTCACCTGCACCCACGCCAATGTGATGGAAAAGGGCGAATACCGCCGCATGGCCGCCGAGCTCGGCCTCATCATCGTCTGCCCCGACACCAGCCCGCGCGGCAACGACGTGCCGGACGAGATGACCAACTGGCAGATGGGCAAGGGCGCAGGCTTCTACCTCGACGCCACCGAGGAGCCCTGGGCCGAGAACTTCCAGATGTACAGCTACGTCACGGAAGAGCTGCCGAACTTCCTCAGCCAGCATTTCCGCATGGACATGAGCCGCCAGGGCATCTTCGGCCATTCGATGGGCGGGCACGGCGCCATGACGATCGCGCTGAAGCACCCCGACCGCTTCAAGAGCTGCTCGGCCTTCGCGCCGATCGTCGAGCCCTCCACCGCCGACTGGTCGGCCCCGGCCTTCGAGAAGTATCTCGGCGCCGACAAGGCGAGATGGCGGGAATACGATGCCTGCGCGCTGGTGGCCGACGGCGCCCGCTTCCCGGAATTCCTGATCGACCAGGGCAAGGCGGACGGTTTCCTCGAAAACGGCCTGCGGCCCTGGCTCTTCGAGGAAGCGGTCAAGGATACGGACATCAAGCTGACGCTGCGCATGCACGAGCGCTACGACCATTCCTACTACTTCATCTCGACCTTCATGGACGATCACCTGAAGTGGCACGCCGAGCGGCTCGGCTGACACAGACATGGCGGGGGCGCATGGCTGACATGCCACCCCTGCCCTTGCCCTCCCCGCGCCGATAGGCAATATTCCGCGCCGGTAGACGGCTACCGCCGGAAAGATTCGGTCACAAACGCGGGGACGGCCTCGCTCCTTTGAAACGGAGTAGGCACAATGCCCTGGATCCTTCTTACCCTTGCAGGTCTCTTCGAAATCGGCTGGGCCATCGGTCTCAAATACACCGACGGCTTCACGCGGTTCGTCCCCACCGTCCTCACCGCCGCTTCCATGCTTGTCAGCATCGTGCTGCTCGGCCTTGCCGTGAAGACGCTGCCCATGGGCACGGCCTATGCCATCTGGACCGGCATCGGCACGGTCGGCACGGTCATTCTCGGCATCGTCCTCTTTGCCGAGCCGGCAACGGCCATGCGCCTCGGCTGCATCGCCCTCATTATCACCGGCATCCTCGGCCTGAAATTCGTCGCCTAACCCCGGCGGTTGTCGAGCGCGAAGGCCCCAGGTCCCGCGACCGTCAGGTAGAGGAAGACGAAGCAGAAGAGGATCGCGGCGTCGCCGCGATTGTTCACCGGGAAGAAGCTCTGCGGCGCATGGGCCATGAAATAGGCGACCGCCGTGAAGCCGCAGAGCACGAAGGCCACCGGCCGGGTGAAAAGCCCCACAAGGATGAGGATACCGCCGACCACCTCGAGAATACCGGCAAGGCCGATCAGGTTCATGAGATCGCCGAACGGCTGCTCGGCGGGCGGAAAATTGAAGAACTTCTGCGTACCGTGCTCGATGAGGAGCAGAGCGGTCATGATGCGAAGCGCGGCCAGCGCCTGCGGCCGCCAGGCGGACAAACGGTCGAACATGCGATGCACTCCCTTTCGGTTCAAAGTGGAATGTTATCGTGCTTCTTCCACGGATTTTCCAGATCCTTGTTCCGCAGCAGCCGTAGCGCCCGGGCGATGCGCTTGCGCGTCGAATGCGGCATGATCACCTCGTCGATATAGCCGCGCTCGGCCGCTACGAAGGGCGAGAGGAAGCGATCCTCGTACATCTTCGTATGCGCGGCGATCTTTTCGGGATCCTCGATGTCCTTGCGGAAGATGATCTCGACCGCCCCTTTCGCGCCCATCACCGCGATCTGCGCCGTCGGCCATGCATAATTGATATCGCCGCGCAGGTGCTTCGATGCCATGACGTCGTAAGCGCCGCCATAGGCCTTGCGCGTGATGAGCGTCACTTTCGGCACGGTCGCCTCGGCGAAGGCGAAGAGCAGCTTGGCGCCGTGCTTGATGAGACCGCCATATTCCTGCGCCGTTCCCGGCAGGAAGCCCGGCACGTCGACGAAGGTGACGACCGGGATGCTGAAGCAGTCGCAGAAGCGCACGAAGCGCGCCGCCTTGCGGCTGGCATCGGAATCGAGGACGCCCGCCAGCACCATCGGCTGGTTGGCGACGAAACCGACCGTCGTGCCCTCGATGCGGCCGAAGCCGCAGACGATATTGCGGGCGAAGCTCTCCTGGATTTCGAAGAAATCGCCCTCGTCGACAGTCTTGGCGATCAGTTCCTTGATGTCGTAGGGCTTGTTGGCATTGGCCGGCACGAGTGTGTCGAGCGAATCGTCCACCGCCTCGACCGACTGGAAGCACTCGATCTCCGGCACGGGCGAGGTGTTGGACTGCGGCAGGAAATCGATGAGCCGGCGCACCTGCAGGAGTGCATCGACGTCGTTGTCATAGGCACCGTCGGCAATCGAGGATTTCGTCGTGTGGACGGACGCACCGCCGAGCTCTTCCGCCGTCACCGTCTCGTTCGTCACGGTCTTCACGACGTCGGGGCCGGTCACAAACATGTAGGACGTATCGCGCACCATGAAGATGAAGTCGGTCATGGCCGGCGAATAGACGTCGCCGCCGGCGCAGGGCCCCATGATCACCGAGATCTGCGGGATGACACCGGAGGCGAGCACGTTGCGCTGGAACACCTCGGCATAGCCGCCGAGCGCGGCGACCCCCTCCTGGATGCGCGCGCCGCCCGCATCGTAGAGGCCGACGATCGGCGCTCGGTTCTTGAGCGCCATGTCCTGGACCTTCATGATCTTCTGGGCATGGGTCTCGGACAGCGAGCCGCCGAAAACGGTGAAATCCTTGGCGAAAACGAAGACGGTGCGGCCGTTGACCGTGCCCCAGCCGGTGACGACGCCGTCGCCGGCGATCTTGCTTTTCTCCATGCCGAAATCCGTCGAGCGATGCTCGACGAACATGTCGAACTCCTCGAACGAGCCTTCGTCGAGAAAGACCTCGATGCGCTCGCGGGCGGTCAGCTTGCCGCGCTTGTGCTGTGCATCGATACGCGCCTTGCCGCCGCCCATGCGGGCGCGCTCGCGCCGGACTTCGAGCTCGTGGAGAATTTCCTTCATGATCCCTCGGTTCCTCCCGTTTGTGACAACGGATTAGCATGCGGAACCGGGGGCTTGAAGGGGATCGCCCTACATAGATGGTCTTAGGGAAGGATCAGCGCGGGATATCGGCAAGCACGGCGGCGGCGACATCCATCTCCCCGCGCCGCAATTCGCGGCGGCGGAAGGCTTCCTCGTCGGTGCCCCATTGCTCGATCTGCCAGTCCTCGTCGATATGGGCGAGCGACCATACCTGGTCGGCATCGACCACGCCTTCGGCGAGCGCCAGCGCGAGAAGCGCCGAGCCCGTCAGCGTCGTCACGGTATGCAGGCAGGCAAGTGCCAGCGGGTCGCGCCAAGTGGACAGCGCGTCCGAGAAGGCGGCGATGGTCGGTGCCGGCTGTTCCTGGTGCATCACGCCCTCGACGAGGATGAAGCGCGCGCCCCTGGCGTCCGCCACCCAGCGGATGATCGGGTCCCAGCCGTCCTGCTGCCGCTCGACGAGGCCGGCCGGCGAGTCCGCGCGGTAGCAGAGCATGTCCGTGCCGGCGAAGCGCACGATCTCCTCGAAGACGGCGTCGAGATTGTCCGCGACGCCGTCGACGGCCGTGTTGATAAGGCGCGTCACCGGCATCTTCGCGGGATCGATCTCCTCGCCCTGCCCGTCCCATTCGGCGCGCAGGCGCTCGGCAATGGCGGGGGCCGGCACGGCGAGCAGCTTCTTGCCGGGCGTGCGCACGGGGCGGCCGTCGAGCAGGATGCGGTGGCCCTCGTCCGTGCTGTCGGTCGTGACCTCCTTGTAGAACCGCTTCGGCAGCGGCCGCTTCATCTGGATCTGCGCGCGGCGAACCGGATCGGGATCGCTCATTGCATCGGAAAGATCGCTCAGAATGTCACGCATCGGAAATCTCCAGCCATTCGAGAAGGTCTGCGGGCGTACGCAGGATGTAATCCGCGCCGGCCTCGACCAGTTCGGGCACGGAGGCATAGCCCCAGGAAACGCCGATCGCCCTGGCGCCGGCCGCCTTCGCCATCTGCATATCGTAAATCGCATCGCCAATGACAACCGTATCGGCCGCATCAATGCCCGCTTCGCCGCAGCATTCCGTCACCATGGCGGGGTGCGGCTTGGAGGGGCAGTCATCCGCCGTGCGCGAGACGAAGAAGGTCTTTTCGAAGCCATGCGTGGCGCGGATGAGGTCGAGGCCGCGGCGCGACTTGCCGGTGACGGCGCCGAGGAGAAGCGCGTCCTCCCGCTCCAGCCGCGCCATCATCTCGGCGATGCCGGGAAACAGCGGCTCCTGGAAGCCCGCCTCGGCGCGCACGCCGGTAAAGATCGCCTTGTAATGCGCGGTCATCGCCAGCGCCTCGTCGTCGACATGCGGCTTGCTCTGCATGCGGGCGATCGCGATGTCGAGCGTCAGGCCGATGATCGCCTTGGTCTCGGAAACGTCCGGCCGGGCATGGCCGAAATCGACGAAGGTGCGCGCCATCACCTCGTGGATCAGCTTCACGCTGTCGACCAGCGTGCCGTCGCAATCGAAAAGAACGAGCCGCATCAGTCGTCTCCCCCGTCCGCCGCGCTCTGGTCGAAGCCGAAGAGGTTCCAGGTCTGCACCATGTGCGGCGGCAGCGGCGCGGTGACGCGCAGGCGCCCGCCGGAGGGATGCGGAATGTCGATGTGGCGGGCATGGAGGTGCAGGCGGTTCTGCACGCCACCCGGGAAGTTCCAGTTGGTGTCCGCATCGAAATATTTCGGGTCGCCGAGGATCGGGTGTCCGATATGCATGGCGTGGACGCGAAGCTGGTGGGTGCGGCCGGTATAGGGCTCCATCTCCAGCCAGGCGAAATTCTGTCCGGCCTGCTCGACCACGCGGTAGAAGGAAACGGCGTGATCGGCGCCATCCTCGCCGTGCCTGGCGATGCGCATGCGGTCGCCGTCCGGCGTCTGCTCCTTGACGAGCCACGTGGAGATCTTGTCCTCCCGCTTCTTCGGCACGCCCTTGACCACGGACCAGTAGGTCTTCTTGGTGTCGCGCTCGCGAAAGGCGGCGGTCAGCTTCTGCGCCGCGCCGCGCGTGCGGGCGATGACGAGGACGCCCGACGTGTCGCGGTCGAGGCGGTGCACGAGGCGCGGCTTCTCGCCCTTCTGGCTCGTCCAGGCCTCCAGCATCTTGTCGATGTGCCGGGTGACGCCCGAGCCGCCCTGCACGGCGATGCCGGCCGGCTTGTTGAGCACGAAGACCTTGTCGTCCTCATGCAGCAGCATGCGGGCAAGCAGTTCGCCGTCGGGAGAATGTTTCAGGTCGCGGCCGGCGATGGGGCCGGCCTTGACGCCCTTGGCGTCGATATCCATCGGCGGGATGCGCACGGTCTGGCCCGGCTGCAGGCGCGTATCGCTCTTGGCGCGGCCGCCGTCGACGCGCACCTGACCGGAGCGCAGCAACTTCTGGAGCGGACCGAAGCCGAGGCCCGGATAGTGGACCTTGAACCACCGGTCGAGGCGCATGCCCGCCTCGTCGTTGTCCACCTGCTTGTGTTCGATGCCTGCCATCTTCGCCTTCTTTCGTTGCGCCGCTCTTAGCGCAAGAAGACCCGAAGGGAAACAGCCTAGAAAGCGCGGAAGGTCAGCGTCGTCAGCGAACGCACGATGCCGGGAATGGAGGCGACGTGGTCGTTGATGAACTTGCCGATGTCCTCCTCGCTGTCGACGTAGATCTTCAGGAGGAGATCGTAGTCGCCGCTGGTGGAATAGAGCTCCGAGATGAGTTCCGTAGCGTAAAGCGCATCGGCGACCTCGTAAGTCTTGCCCGGAGCGCATTGCAATTGCACGAAAATCGGCTTCATCGGTCCTCCCGCGCCATCGGCGGCATGCTTGTCGTCCTGGTGCCGTGTCGGGCACGCCTGCGCCCGGACCACGCGAGCCGCCCGATTCCGGCGGCATCCTAGGCTCCTTATGACGGAATTTTCACGGCAAAGGCAAGGCCGCCCGAATTTCGTACAGATCGTTAAAACTCGATGAAAATGCAACCATGGCGTTTTACGCATGAGAAAGGCGCAACTGCTAGATTCGGTCAATCGACCAACCACGTTGAAACGCCATGACCCAGATCGTGACAGTCTCGCCAACCACCGCCGCCTACGCCTCGCAGGGCATGAAGATGCAGACCCGCACGGGCACGCTCTTCGAGCAGCGCATCCATCACTGGAGCGAGGATGCCAAGGTCCACGGCGATGCGCGCACGCTCGCCATGCTCAACGTCATCCAGCCTCCGGCGCTTGCCCTCGCCCTCCTCACCGCCCCGGTCAGCACGCCGCAACTCACGGTCGCCGAGGCGCAGCGCCACTATGACGAGAATGGCGAGCCGCTGCCGGCCGAAGCCGTCTGATCTCTCCTGACAGATATCCTCCATCCTCTCAGGCCCCGCCCCGGGGCCTTTTTCTTGCCCGCCATGGCCTACGACAAAAATTTGCTCGGCAGCGACGCCGCCTCTTGCCAAAGCGCGGGCAAGGTCGTTATCTGGAGCCGACCTCGCTGGGAGAAACCGGCCGCCCCTCAGGGGATGGCCGGTGCCGAAGGAGCAACCGCCCCGGAAACTCTCAGGCAAAAGGACCAGCAAGGTGCCGTCGGAACTCTGGAGAGAAGCGCGAGAGCGCTCGCCGAAGGGATAACAATCTCAGGCGAAGGGACAGAGGGGGCTCAGGAGAACGGCGCATATGCGCCTGGATTTATGAGCCGGCGCCCGACGCAACAGGGGCGCCCAAGGACTGGAGGGCGCCTTTTGGACGGAACGTCTGAACTCAAGAAAACTCCGCTTCACGCGCTGAACCTTTCGCTCGGCGCCCGCATGGTGCCGTTCGCCGGCTACGAGATGCCGGTGCAATATGCGGCCGGCGTGATGAAAGAACATCTGCACACCCGCACCGCCGCCGGCCTTTTCGACGTGTCCCATATGGGGCAGGTCACCGTGCGCGCTCGCTCCGGCGACAATGCCGATGCGGCCCGGGCGCTCGAAACGCTGGTGCCGGTCGATATCGTCGGCCTTGGCGAAGGCCGCCAGCGCTATGCGCTCTTCACCAATGACGAAGGCGGCATCCTCGACGACCTGATGATCGCCAACCGCGGCGACCATTTCTATGTCGTCGTCAACGCGGCCTGCAAGGATGCGGATTTCGCCCATATGCAGGCGAAGATCGGCGAGGCTTGCGAATTGACGCTGCACGACGACCGCGCGCTGGTTGCGCTTCAAGGCCCCCATGCCGAGGCAGTGCTTGCGGAACTGTGGGCCGATGTCTCTTCCATGCGCTTCATGGACGTGCGCGCCTGCGACCTGCACGATGCCGACTGCATCGTCTCGCGCTCCGGCTATACCGGCGAGGACGGCTTCGAGATCTCCATCCCGGCCGACCTTGCGGAATCTGTCTGTCGCCGCCTGCTCGACCATCCGGACGTGCTGCCGATCGGCCTTGGCGCCCGCGATTCGCTGCGCCTCGAGGCCGGGCTCTGCCTCTATGGTAACGACATCGACACCGGCACGACGCCGGTGGAGGCCGGGCTCGAATGGGCTATACAGAAGGTGCGCCGCAAGGGCGGCGAGCGCGAAGGCGGCTTCCCCGGCGCTTCCGTCATTCTCGACCAGCTCGAAAACGGCGCCGGCCGCCGTCGTGTCGGCCTGAAGCCCGAAGGCCGTGCGCCCGTGCGCGCCGGCGCGGTGCTGGCGACAGACCCCGAGGGCGCGGACGTCGTCGGCACGGTGACCTCGGGCGGCTTCGGCCCGAATGTCGATGGCCCGGTCGCCATGGGCTACGTCACCAAATCCGCCGCCGCCGTCGGCACGCAGCTCTATGCCGGCGTGCGCGGCAAGTTTCTGCCCATCACCGTATCGGCCATGCCCTTCGTCAAGAACACCTTCAAACGCTGACAACAGCCGCCGGCTACCATTTCACTGAGAGGAACCAACATGCTGAAATTCACCGAAGAACACGAGTGGCTGAAGATCGAAGGCGGCGTTGCCACCGTCGGCATCACGACGCATGCGGCCGAACAGCTCGGCGACCTCGTCTTCGTCGAACTGCCGGAAGTCGGCGCGACCTTCTCCAAGGGCGGCGATGCATCCACGGTCGAATCCGTGAAGGCTGCTTCCGACGTCTATTGTCCGCTCGACGGCGAGATCGTCGAAGTCAACGAGGCCATCACGGCCGATCCTTCCCTCGTCAACAGCGACCCGCAGGGCGCCGGCTGGTTCTTCAAGCTGAAGCTCGCCAATCCCGCCGATGCGGATGCGCTGATGGATGAAGCCGCCTACAAGGAGCTTGTCGGCTGATGAACCTGCCCAAGGATTTCGCCTTTACCGATTACCAGCCCTACGACTTCGCCAACCGTCGCCATATCGGCCCTTCGCCGAAGGAGATGGAGGCGATGCTGAAGGTGATCGGCTATCCGAGCCTCGACGCGCTGATCGACGACACCGTGCCGAAATCGATCCGCCAGACCAAGCCGCTCGAATGGGGCGCGCCGATGACCGAGCGCGAGGCGCTCGACAAGCTGCGCGAGACCGCAAACCGCAACAAGAAGCTCGTCTCGCTGATCGGCCAGGGCTATTACGGCACGATCACGCCGCCGGTCATCCAGCGCAATATCCTGGAAAACCCCGCCTGGTACACGGCCTATACGCCCTACCAGCCGGAAATCAGCCAGGGGCGCCTGGAAGCGCTCATCAATTACCAGACCATGGTCTGCGACCTTACGGGCCTCGACGTCGCCAATGCCTCGCTGCTCGACGAAGCGACCGCCGCCGCCGAGGCGATGGCCATGGCGCAGCGCGTGGCGAAATCCAAGGCGACCACCTTCTTCGTCGACGAGAACTGCCATCCGCAGACCATCGCGCTGCTGAAGACCCGTTCCGAGCCGCTCGGCTGGAGCATCGTCGTCGGCGATCCCTTCACCGATCTCGATCCGGTCGACGTCTTCGGCGCGATCTTCCAGTATCCCGGCACCTACGGCCACGTCCGTGACTTCACCGGCCTCATCGCCCGCCTGCACCAGACCGGCGCCATCGCCGTCATGGCGGCCGATCCGCTGGCACTCGCGCTCCTCAAGTCGCCCGGCGACATGGATGCGGATATCGCCATCGGCTGCACCCAGCGCTTCGGCGTGCCGGTCGGCTATGGCGGCCCGCATGCGGCCTATATGGCCGTCAAGGACGCCTACAAGCGCTCCATGCCCGGCCGCCTCGTCGGCGTCTCCATCGACGCCCGCGGCAACCGCGCCTATCGCCTGTCGCTTCAAACGCGCGAGCAGCATATCCGCCGCGAGAAGGCGACGTCGAACATCTGCACCGCGCAGGTTCTGCTCGCCGTCATGGCCTCGATGTATGCCGTCTTCCACGGTCCGCAGGGCCTGAAGGCGATTGCCCAGAGCGTGCACCAGAAGACCGTGCTTCTTGCCAAGGGTCTCGAAAAGCTCGGCTATACCGTCGAGCCGGAGGTGTTCTTCGACACGATCACCGTCCATGTCGGCAAGCTGCAGGGCATCATCCTGAAGACGGCCGTCGCGGAAGGCGTGAACCCGCGCAAGATCGGCGACGACCGCATCGGCATCAGCCTCGACGAGCGCTCGCGGCCGATCACGCTGGAATCCGTCTGGCGCGCCTTCGGCGGCGATTTCGAAGTGTCGGCCTTCGAGCCGGATTACCGCCTGCCGAGCGACCTGCTGCGCACCAGCGAATACCTGACGCATCCGATCTTCCACATGAACCGCGCCGAAAGCGAGATGGTGCGCTACATCCGCCGGCTCTCCGACCGGGACCTCGCGCTCGACCGCGCCATGATCCCGCTCGGCTCCTGCACGATGAAGCTCAACGCCACGGCGGAGATGCTGCCGATCACTTGGCCGGAATTTTCGGAGATCCATCCCTTCGTTCCCGCCGACCAGGCGCTGGGCTACCGGCACCTCATCGAGGACCTGTCGCAGAAGCTCTGCGATATCACCGGCTATGACTCCGTCTCCATGCAGCCGAATTCCGGCGCGCAGGGCGAATATGCCGGCCTCCTGACGATCCGCGCCTACCACCTCGCCAACGGCGATACGCACCGCGACGTCTGCCTCATCCCGACCTCCGCGCACGGCACCAATCCGGCCTCCGCCCAGATGGCTGGCATGCGGGTCGTCGTCGTGAAAGTGTCGGACAACGGCGACATCGACATGGAGGATTTCCGCGCGAAAGCAGAGCAGTACGCGGAAAGCCTCTCGTGCTGCATGATCACCTACCCCTCCACGCACGGCGTCTTCGAGGAGAACGTGCGCGAGGTCTGCGAGATCGTGCACAGGCACGGCGGACAGGTCTACATCGACGGCGCCAATATGAACGCCATGGTCGGCCTTGCCCGTCCCGGCGATATCGGCGGTGACGTTTCGCACCTGAACCTCCACAAGACGTTCTGCATCCCGCATGGCGGCGGTGGTCCCGGCATGGGACCGATCGGCGTCAAGGCGCATCTTGCGCCCTTCCTGCCGGCAAACCCGACAACCGGCGAGGCCGGCGCGGTCTCGGCGGCGCCCTTCGGCTCGGCCTCCATCCTGCCGATCTCCTGGAGTTATTGCCTGATGATGGGCGGCGAAGGTCTGACGCAGGCGACGAAGGTGGCGATCCTCAACGCCAACTACATCGCAGCCCGGCTCAAGGGCGCCTATGACGTGCTCTACAAGTCCGTAAAGGGCCGCGTGGCGCATGAATGCATCATCGACACGCGCCCGCTCGCCGAGAGCGCCGGCGTCACCGTCGACGACGTCGCCAAGCGCTTGATCGACAGCGGCTTCCACGCCCCGACCATGAGCTGGCCGGTCGCCGGCACGCTGATGATCGAGCCGACGGAATCGGAGACCAAGGCCGAGATCGACCGCTTCTGCGAGGCGATGCTGGCGATCCGCGAGGAAGCGCGCGCCATCGAGGAAGGCCGCATGGATCCGGTCAACAACCCGCTGAAGAATGCGCCGCATACGGTGGAAGACCTCGTCGGCGAATGGGATCGCCCCTATTCGCGCGAACAGGCCTGCTACCCGCCGGGCGCCTTCCGGGTCGACAAGTACTGGTCGCCGGTCAACCGCGTGGACAATGTCTACGGCGACCGCAACCTCGTCTGCTCCTGCCCGCCGCTGGAGGATTACGCGGAAGCGGCCGAGTAAATCCCGGCCTGTCTCAGGTCCGCTCACTTCTCCTTCGTCATGGTCGGATCTGATCCGACCATGACGTCGAGAGGAAGCGGCGTCGACATCGAACGAACCCCGGCCGATGCCATCGGCCGGGGTTTTCCATTGCGGGCAGGGATTGGATCAGGGTGCGACGGCGACGTCGACCCAGAAGCGAGTGAAGCCCTCGGCGAACTCGCGGTAGCCGCTCAGCGTCGAGGGTTTGACGGCATAGGCGTTCGCGCCGTTCTCATAGGCGCGGCTGACGTCCGCGGTGTTCGACGACGAGGAAAGCATGATGACGGGCGTCACCGCCGTGCGCGGCCGGCCGCGCAGGCGCTTGAGAAGTTCCATGCCGCTGACGCCGGGCATGTTGATGTCGAGCAGGATATAGTCGAAGGCTTCCTCATCGAGCCGGTCGCTGGCGGCCTCGGCATCGGCGGCATGGGTGATCTCGATCGGGCTTCCGGCATCGCTGAATGCGCGCATGACGAAGCGCACGTCCACCGGATCGTCATCGACGACGATCAGCTTTCTGGCCGAACCTCCCACTGTTCGCTCCCCTTCGATTTCACGGGTTGCGGAAACGTCACGATGAAGCGTGCGCCGGGAGCATAGCTCGTGTCAAGCGCTATGACGCCGTTGTGACTCTCGACGATCCGCCGCGCCAGTGCGAGCCCGACGCCAGTGCCCTGATAGACCGTCTCGTCGCGGTGAAGCCTCTGGAAAACTTCGAAAATGCGTCCGACATGCTGCGGGTCGATGCCGATCCCGTCATCCTCCACGACAAGGTCGATCCCATCGGGCCGCTGCCTTGCATGAATGCGGACGGACGGCGCCTTGTCGGGGCGGCGGTATTTCAGCGCGTTGCCGATGAGATTCTGCGCAAGGCGCTTCAGGAGCTCGGGATCACCCATGATCTCCGGCAACGGCTCGACCTCCACCCGTCCGCCGGTCTCCTCCACATGGCCCTCCAGCAGCGCCAGCGCATCGCCCACCACGCCGGAGAGCGAGACCGGCTTCGGCGCGGCGATGCGGTAGGCGATCTGCGAGAATTCCAGCAGGCTGTCGATGATGCGCCGCATGCGCGCGGAGCTCTTGCGCACATGATCGGCATAGGCCGGCAGTTCGGCGAACTCGCCGCGATGCACATCCTCCGAGATCATCTCGGCGAACATCGAGAGATGACGCAGCGGCGCCTTCAGGTCGTGCGAGACGGTGGCGGTGAACTGGTCGAGCGCCTCGTTCTTGCGGCGCAGCTCGTTCGTCTGCGCTTCCACCCGCTGCTGCTGGCGCTTGGCCTCGGTGATGTCGCGGCCGACGCTGACAACCTCGCTGACGCCGTCCCCATCGAAGATCGCGACGGCCGTCCACAGCATCCACATCGGCTGGCCTTCGTGGTCGATGCAGATTTCCAGCGTCTTCACAGGCGCGTCCCGCGTATAGGCGGCGATATCCATCAGCACGGCCGTCTGTTCCGGCGCGCAGGCGACCTCGGGAAGATACCGGCCGATCAGCGCGTCGGTGGTCGAGCCCGTATGGGCGGCATATTTGTCGTTGGCGAAGCGGACGGTCAGGTTCCTGTCGAAGCGCAGGATCATGTCGGGTAGGATCTGCAGCAGGGAGAGATATTCGCGCCGCTTCTCCTCCAGCGCCGCCTCGGTGCGCTTCAGCTCCGATATGTCGATGCGCATGGCGACGATATCGCCGGTCTCGGCGACATGGCTTTCGCCGCGGATCCAGCGCCCCTTGCCGAATTCGAAGACGGCCCCGCCACCGCCGGCATCCCGGTGTTTTTCAAGGCGCTCACGCACCAGGGCCTCGGCGCCCGGCGTTCCCTCCTCGATGCCGGGGTACATTCCGGCGCGGATATTGGCGCGCACGATGCTTTCCATCGTCGCGCCGACACGCACGGCATCCCGCGCACCCGCGCAGCGCTCCTTGTAGGAGCGGTTGAACATCACCAGCCGCTCCGCCGGATCGAAGATCGCAAAGCCCTCGGTCATGGTGTCGAGCGCGGCAGCGATGCGCTGGCCGAGCAAGACCTGCTCGCCATGGCTGCCGCCGCTGAGGAGGCTGCGAAGGAGGAGCGCGTAGCGCGCCGCGCCGTCCGCTTCGTCCGGCAAAGGAATGACATGGGCCGTCGCTTCGAACAGCGAGCCGTTCTCGTGGCGGAAGGCGAAGGCATGGGCGTTCTCGCGCCCTTCCGCGGCATGACGGGTAAGCAGTGTGGCGGGGTTCGCCCCATCGATAACGGCGGCAGCATCGGGCCTGCGGCCGTCACGCTTCCAGCCGAAGGCGCGGGCCGCGGCCTCGTTGTGCGAGACGACGCAGGCCCCGGCATCCACGATCAGGACGGGAAACGGCAGGTTTTCGTAAAGTGCCGCGGCAAAGCCGGTCATCGCTCGCGCCCCTCCTGGCGATCACGGCGGCACGAGCCTCTCATGCCGCGCGTCGGAGACTAGGCAAAACCGTCCGTGAAGGGAAGCTGCAAGGATTCGCAGTCGTCGGCCTGCCAGTCAGGCGCGAACGGTCGGCTGGCCGGCGGCGGCGAGCGCAGCAAGATCGGCGGGCTTCAGCTCGACCGATTCTCCGCAGCCGCAGGCGGATGTCTGGTTGGGATTGTGGAAGGTGAAGCCCGAGCGCAGGGTCGTGACCTCGAAATCCATCTGCGTGCCGAGAAGATAGAGCACGGCTTCCGGCGCGATCCAGACGCGGGCGCCGTTCAGCTCGATCAGGTCATCCTTGGCATTGAGTTCGGTCACGAGGTCGACGGAATATTCCATTCCGGCGCAACCGCCCTTCTTGATGCCGACGCGGATGCCCTTGGCATCGCCACCGGCATTGTCGACGATCGCCTTGACGCGGTTTGCCGCCGCATCGGTCAGTGTCATGACTGCAAAGGCCATGGGCATAATCTCCTTCGACCTAACGGGTTCAAGGCCCGATGGTTTCCGAATCTGAATCTAGTGATCGGCGGTTAAGCGATCAATACCAGCCAACCGCAACCTGCGCCTCTTCCGACATGCGGTCCGGCGTCCACGGCGGATCGAAGGTCATCTTGACCTCGACGCCGGACACGCCTTCCACGGCGCCGACGGCATTTTCCACCCAGCCCGGCATCTCGCCGGCCACGGGGCAGCCGGGCGCTGTCAACGTCATGTCGATCTTGACCATGCGGTCGTCTTCGATGTCGATCTTGTAGATCAGACCGAGCTCGAAGATATCGGCCGGGATTTCCGGGTCATAGACCGTCTTCAGGGCGGAAATGACGTCGTCGCTGAGACGGGCCAGTTCGTCGGCCGGGATCGCCGAATGAACGATGCCGTCGCGGACGTCGATCTTGTCTTCCGTTGCGTCGAGGGACATGGGCCTGCTCCTAGGCAAAGAACTTGCGGGCATGGTCGAGCGCATCGGCCAATGCATCGACTTCGGCACGCGTATTGTAGAGGCCGAACGATGCCCGGCATGTGGAGGTGACGCCGAAGCGTTTCAAGAGTGGCTGGGCGCAATGGGTGCCGGCGCGCACCGCAACCCCTGCCCGGTCGATCACCATCGACACGTCATGGGCATGGATACCTTCCAGCTCGAAGGAGAAGATGGAACCCTTGCCCGGCGCCGTGCCGAAGATGCGCAGCGAATTGATTGCCGAAAGCCGCTCATGAGCGTAGTCGCGCAAATCGGCTTCGTGGGCGGAGATCGCCGCGCGGCCGATCTTCTCCATGTAATCAAGCGCATAGCCGAGGCCGATCGCCTGCACGATGGGCGGCGTGCCGGCCTCGAAGCGGTGCGGCGGATCGTTGTAGGTGACGATATCCTCGCTCACGTCGACGATCATCTCGCCGCCGCCCTGGAACGGGCGCATCTCCTTCAGGCGATCCATCTTGCCATAGAGCACGCCGATGCCCGAGGGGCCGTAGAGCTTGTGGCCGGTCATCACGTACCAGTCGCAATCGATATCGCGCACGTCGACCGGCATGTGCACCGCGCCCTGCGAGCCGTCCACCAGAACCGGAATGCCGCGCTCGCGGGCGATGCGGCAGACTTCCTTGACCGGCACGATGGTGCCGAGCGCATTCGACATATGCGTGATGGCGATAAGCTTCGTGCGCTCCGTCAGGCACTTCTCGAACTCTTCGATCTGGAACGCGCCCGTTTCATCAACAGGCGCCCAGACGAGCTTGGCGCCCTGCCGCTCGCGGATGAAGTGCCACGGCACGATGTTGGAATGGTGCTCCATGATCGAAAGGACGATCTCGTCGCCCTCGCCGATCCTGGGCATGCCATAGCCATAGGCGACCGTGTTGATCGCCTCGGTCGAGGATTTCGTGAAGACGATCTCGTCGACCGAAGAGGCATTCAGGAAACGGCGTACTTTTTCGCGCGCCGCCTCATAGGCGTCCGTGGCGGCATTCGACAGGAAGTGGAGGCCGCGGTGCACGTTTGCATATTCGTTGGAATAGGCATGTGCGACCGCGTCGATCACCACCTGCGGCTTCTGCGCCGAGGCGCCGTTGTCGAGATAGACCAGCGGCTTGCCATAGACCGTTTTCGACAGGATGGGGAAATCCTTGCGGATCGCCTCGACGTCGTAGGCCAGTGCGGGTGCGTGTTCCATCTCGATCGTCCTAAACTAGGCGTGCTTTTCCAGCCAGGCGGCGATGATGCCTTCCAGCGCTTCGACCAGCGGCTCGTCTTCCAGCTCCTCGACGATCTCGGCGACGAAGGCGTTGACCAGCATGGCGCGCGCCTTGTTTTCCGGGATGCCGCGCGCCATCAGGTAATAGAGCTGCGTGTGGTCGATATCGATCACGGTCGCGCCGTGGCCGCACTGCACGTCGTCGGCGAAGATTTCCAGCTCCGGCTTGGCGGAGAAGTCGGCTTCGTCGGAGAGCAACAGCGTGTTGCACGACATCTTGGCGTCGGTCTTCTGGGCATCCGGCGCAACGCGGATCTGGCCCTGGAAGACGCCGCGGGCGCGATCGAAGATCACGTTGCGGATGACTTCGCTCGACGTCGTGTTCGGCACGTCATGGCCGACCGTGAAGGTCACGTCAGTGTGCGTCTCGCCGCCAAGCAGGTTGATGCCGCGCAGCGTCAGGTCCGATCCCTCGCCCGAAACGACCACATGGATTTCCTGCCGGACGAGCTTGCCGCCGGCATTGACCACGTAAAGGCGAAGCTTCGCGTCGGTGCCGAGCGTGATGCGGATCTGGCCGAGATGGGTATCCGCCGCGCCCTGCGTCTGCAGGATGATCCAAGTGATCTCCGCACCGTCGGCAAGCGTGATGTCGCTGACCGTCGTCACGAAGGCAGCGTTCTCGCCGCCGGCAACATGGCGTTCAATGACAGTCGCCTTCGTATTGGCGCCGAAGGTTGCCGGGAAGCGCGTATGCGTCTGGCCGGCGTTCTGGATCGTCTGGATTTCGAGCGGCGCTTCCAGCTCGGTACCATCAGCCAGATCGAGCACGAAACCGTCGCGCACGAAGGCGCCGTTGATGCGGCCGATGGCATCGTCGCCGTCACGGGCGGCAAGCCCTGCAGCCGCGGTGCCGTCCACCAGCGCGTCCTTGAAAGTCCGCACCGTCACGCCCTCGGCCGTCGCGCGGGCGTCGGCAAGGCCGTTGGCGACCGAAACCACGGACGAACCCTCGACCAGCGGGCCGACCTTGGCGACCGAAGCTGCGGGATCGAAAGCCGGAACGGCGCGCAGGAGCGCCTTGAGGTCCGTATAGTGCCATGCCTCGACGCGGCGCGTCGGAAGGCCGGCGGCCTTGAAGTCGCTGATCAGCGTGTCGCGGGCGGCCAGAACCGCGCTGTCGCCCGGCAGTTCGCCGATGGCGTTGTCATAGGCTTCGCAAAGCGCGGTCTCGGCGACCGAAAGCTTCATGCCTGTCTGCATGTTCATGGGATCACTCCTTCACCGTGCCGTCAGGCGGCAGCACCGATGATGTCGGCATAGCCGTTCGCTTCCAGCTCGTGCGCCAGCGTCTTGTCGCCGGACTTGATGACCTGGCCCTTGTAGAGAACGTGGACCGTATCCGGCACGATGTAGTCGAGCAGGCGCTGGTAGTGCGTGATGACGATGACGGCGCGATCCGGCGAGCGCAGCGCATTGACGCCGTCGGCGACGATCTTCAGGGCATCGATGTCGAGGCCGGAATCGGTCTCGTCGAGAACGCACAGCTTCGGCTCCAGCAGCGACATCTGCAGGATTTCGGCGCGCTTCTTCTCACCGCCGGAGAAACCGACGTTCAGCGGACGACGCAGCATTTCCGGCGCGATCTTCAGTTCGGCGGCGGCTTCCTTGACGCGGCGCATGAAGTCTGGCGTCGTCAGCTCGTCCTCACCGCGCGCCTTGCGCTGCTCGTTCATCGCGACCTTGAGGAACTGCATGGTGGCAACGCCCGGGATTTCGACCGGATACTGGAAGGCGAGGAAGATGCCCTTGGAGGCGCGCTCTGCCGGGTCGAGTTCCAGAATGCTCTCGCCGTTATAGAGGATGTCGCCCTCGGTGACTTCATAGTCCTCGCGGCCGGAGAGGATGTAGGAAAGCGTCGACTTGCCGGAGCCGTTCGGACCCATGATGGCGGCAACTTCGCCGGCCTTCACGGTGAGGTTCAGGCCGCGGATGATCTCGGTGCCGTCTTCGGCGATGCGGGCATGCAGGTTCTTGATTTCAAGCATTTTCCAGTTCCTTCAACCAGCCAATGGCGATCAGATATCGAACCAGTGGCGTCTCATTCGTTCCAAAAATCGCGCGTCAGTCAGGGGATAACCGGACGCATCTCCGATCACCGCATCGATCCCGCATTTGGGACACATCGCGGTGAGCTTCTCCTGATCTTCCGGCCGTTCACGAATCCACTCCCATATCTCCGCAACGGGGTAGGTTTCGAGGCAGTAGAAGCAACCGGACGCCCTGCTTCGCTCCAATTCCGCGCGATTGCGTATGCAATGCGAATGAGCGGCAACGACGTCCGATTCTGCATCCATTACCCCACGCTGCCTTCCAGCGAGATGCCGATCAGCTTCTGCGCTTCGACGGCGAATTCCATCGGCAGTTCCTGAATGACTTCCTTGACGAAGCCGTTGACGATCAGTGCGATCGCCGCTTCGGTCGGGATGCCGCGCTGCAGGCAGTAGAACAGCTGGTCTTCCGAGATCTTCGAGGTGGTCGCCTCGTGCTCGAACTGGGCCGTGGCGTTCTTCGCCTCGATATAGGGCACGGTGTGCGCACCGCACTTGTCGCCGATCAGCAGCGAGTCGCACTGGGTGAAGTTACGCGCATTCTCCGCCTTGCGGTGGGCCGAGACCTGACCGCGATAGGTGTTGTTGGAGAAGCCCGCGGAAATGCCCTTGGAGACGATGCGGCTCGACGTGTTCTTGCCGAGATGGATCATCTTCGTGCCACTATCGATCTGCTGATGGCCGTTGGAAACGGCGATCGAGTAGAACTCGCCGCGCGAACCATCGCCGCGCAGGATGCAGGACGGGTACTTCCAGGTGATGGCGGAGCCGGTCTCGACCTGCGTCCACGAAATCTTCGAGTTCTTGCCGCGGCAATCGCCGCGCTTCGTCACGAAGTTGTAGATGCCGCCCTTGCCTTCCTTGTCGCCCGGATACCAGTTCTGGACGGTGGAATACTTGATCTCGGCATCGTCGAGCGCGACGAGTTCGACCACGGCGGCGTGAAGCTGGTTCTCGTCACGCTGCGGCGCGGTGCAGCCTTCGAGGTAGGAGACGTAAGCGCCCTCTTCCGCGATGATCAGCGTGCGCTCGAACTGGCCGGTATTCTTCTCGTTGATACGGAAGTAGGTCGACAGTTCCATCGGGCAGCGAACGCCCTTCGGCACGAAGACGAACGAGCCATCGGTGAAGACGGCGGTGTTCAGCGTGGCGTAGAAATTGTCAGTCGCCGGGACGACGGAGCCGAGATACTTCTTCACGAGCTCGGGATGTTCGCGGATGGCTTCCGAGATCGACATGAAGATCACGCCGGCCTTCTTCAGCTCTTCCTTGAAGGTCGTGACGACCGAGACGGAGTCGAAAACGGCATCGACGGCGATCTTGGATTTTTCGACGCCGGCGAGGATTTCCTGCTCACGCAGCGGAATGCCGAGCTTCTCATAGGTCTTCAGCAGCTCGGGATCGACCTCGTCGAGCGACTTCGGGCCGCTCTGGTTCTTCGGAGCGGCGTAGTAGTGGAGGTCGTTGAAGTCGATCTTGGGATAATCGACGCGCGCCCAGGTCGGCTCTTCCATGGTCAGCCAGCGGCGATAGGCGTCGAGGCGCCACTCGAGCATCCAATCCGGCTCGTCCTTCTTGGCGGAGATGAAGCGGATGATATCCTCGGAAAGACCCTTCGGGGCCTTGTCCATCTCGATCTTCGTCTCGAAGCCGTATTTGTACTGGTCGACGTCAATCTGACGGACCTGATCGATCGTTTCCTGCACCGCAGGCATATCGTTCTCCAATCTCGCCGGAGACAAGGTCCGGCAGCTTGTTAACGGGTGGCGGTCAGCCGCCGGTTATGTAAGCGCCAAAGGCGGCTTTTCCCACCCTTTGGCAAGCGAAAACTCGCGTTTCCGCAAGAATCCTTCAGGCCGCGTTCCCGGTCACGCGTCGCCGCGAGACAACACGCGAGAAAGCGGCCAGAAACCGATCCACATCCGCCTGCGTCGATTCCGGCCCGAGCGAGACGCGAAGTCCGCCGAGCGCGGCGTCGAAGCCCATGGCCGTCAGCACATGGCTCTGGCCGACCTTGCCGGACGAGCAGGCGGAACCTGCCGAAAGCGCGATTCCTTCGAGGTCGAAGGCGATCTGCCCCGTCTCGGACTTGAGACCCGGCAGGCTGAAGAAGGACGTATTGGCGATACGCTCGCCATCCGCGCCGTGGATGATCACGTCATTGGCCGCAAGCCGCATGCCCGCCTCCAGCGCGTCGCGCAGACCGGTGATCCGGGCATTGCGCTCAACCATGTCGGCAACCGCCGCACGCGCCGCAGCCGCAAAGCCGGCAAGCGCGGCCGGGTTCTCCGTGCCGGAACGATGGCCCTTCTCCTGCCCGCCGCCACGGATCAGCGGCGCGGGCATCAGCACTTCGCCGCGCGTCACGAGCGCGCCGGCGCCCTTGGGACCGCCGAGCTTGTGGGAGGAGACGATGAGGAAATCGGCATCCAGCGCCTCGATATCGACCGGCATGCGGCCGACGGCCTGCACCGCATCAACGACGAGGAGACCTCCATGGCGGCGCACGATTTCCGCGGCAGCCTTCACCGGCTGGACGATGCCCGTCTCGTTGTTGGCGAGCATGACGGCGACCATCGGCAGACCCCTGGCCTTGTCATGGTTCTGGAGCAACGTTTCGAGCGCTTCCAGATCCACCACACCGGCGCGCGTGACCGGAACGGTCGTTACGTTCTCCCGCTGAAAGCGCCCGCCCTCGCGGACCGCCGGATGCTCGATCTCGGACACATAGAGATGACCGATGGCAAGCGGCATGCGACCCATGCGGTAATCGGGCGTCAGGACAAGGTTCGCGGCCTCGGTCGCGCCGCTCGTGAAAATCACATGGGCCGGGGCCGTATTGACGAGCGCGGCAACGTCGCGGCGCGCGGCTTCCACCAGCATGCGCAGCGCCCTGCCCTCGCCATGCACGGAAGACGGATTGCCGACCGTGTCGAGCGCGGCGATCACGGCCTCACGCGCCGCGGCCAGCAAGGGCGCGGTGGCGTTCCAGTCGAGATATGTGCGCTCAGTCTTCGTCATTCGTTATCCGTGCGTGCCCGACAAGTTCAAGGCGGCGTGCATTTTTCTTGAAATTTCCGCCGGGCTTGCCTTATGACACCAAACTCATGGCGCCAGATGCGTCCAAACAGTTTCGAACAGTTCTAAACTAGGTTCTAGAAAAGCTGAGTGCTTTCGTCAAGACTTGACTTGACAAGAATCCGTTCCAGAACGCGAATGTGCCGGAGTAAGAATGCCCGAAATCATCTTCAACGGACCCGCCGGTCGCCTCGAAGGCCGTTACCAGCCGTCCAAGCAGAAGAACGCCCCGATCGCCATCGTGCTGCATCCGCATCCGCAGTTCGGCGGCACGATGAACAACCAGATCGTCTACCAGCTCTTCTACATGTTCCAGAAGCGCGGTTTCACGACGCTCCGCTTCAACTTCCGCGGCATCGGCCGCAGCCAGGGCGAATTCGACCACGGTGCGGGCGAGCTCTCCGACGCCGCCTCGGCGCTGGACTGGGTGCAGAGCCTGCATCCCGATTCCAAGAGCTGCTGGGTCGCCGGCTATTCCTTCGGCGCCTGGATCGGCATGCAGCTCCTGATGCGCCGCCCCGAGATCGAAGGCTTCATGTCGATCGCGCCGCAGCCGAACACCTACGACTTCTCGTTCCTGGCGCCCTGCCCGTCGTCCGGCCTGATCATCAATGGTGAAGCCGACAAGGTCGCACCGGAGAAGGACGTCAACGGGCTCGTCGAAAAGCTGAAGGCGCAGAAGGGTATCCTGATCACGCACAAGACCGTGCCGGGCGCCAATCACTTCTTCAACGGCCAGACCGAGACGCTGATGGCGGAATGCGAGGACTATCTCGACCGTCGCCTTGCCGGCGAGTTGACGCCGGAACCGGCCGCCAAGCGCATCCGCTGATCGGCCGAAAGCCAAAGTCATCGAGCCCGGAGGCCCCGCCTCCGGGCTTTTTCTTTACCGTCAGTTCGCCCGCTTGACGACTTCCAGCACGACGGCCGGCGGCTCGGCCTCGCGCACGCAGTCGCGGCCGGCATTCTTGGCGGCGTAGAGCGCGTCATCGGCCCGGCGCATGGCGAACCGGAAGGGCTCCCGGTCTCCGATTTCGGCAACACCGAAGCTGGACGTCACCCTTATTCCGGCCGGAAGGCCCGGAATGGGCGAGACGGCCCGCGTCGCCCGCAGCGCATGGGCGAAGAGCAAGGCGGCCTCCTTGCCGGTACGCGGCAGGAACATGAGGAATTCCTCCCCGCCGATGCGCGCGGCAAGCGCGCCCTTGGGCGCCGCTGCGCTGAGCATTTCACCAAAAGCGCGGATGGCCGCGTCGCCGCCCTGGTGGCCATGGGTGTCGTTTACCGCCTTGAAGTGATCGAGGTCGCAGAGCACGATGCTGTGCGGCCCCGGGCCCGCAATCAGCGCATCGACCCGGTTGTCGAAGCCGCGGCGATTGAGCAGGCCGGAGAGCGGGTCGATCTCCGCATTGACCTTTTCGTCCGCGACGATCTCCAGCACGAGCACGCAGAGCAGCATGAGGCCGACGGCGACGATGAGCACCGCGCCCATGCTCTGCGACACGAGCGCGAACTGGCTGGCGAGGTAGTCCTTCGCCGTATTGCCCGATCCAGCAAGGACGGCGGCAAAAGCCTTGAGGAGAAAATGCGCGCTGGTGACGGCCAGCAATACGACCAGCGCCCGGTCGACGAAGGTTTTCTCCCGCGCGCGCCAGGCCGCGAAGGCGCTGAGGCCGAGCGCCACCGCAAAGGGCGTCTGGTAGGGCAGCGCATGCTGCAGCGTGCCGCGCGGCAGATCGTAGATGAAACAGTCGACCGCGACGAAGGCGGCAAAGAGCGCGGCAAGCCCGAGCCGGCTGGTCTTCAGGCCATAAAGCTGACCGATGCCGACGCGCAGCATGAACATGCCGCCCAGCATCGAGGCGAAGGCGAGGATCGCCCAGGGTTTCGCCGGGGGAACATAGGCGACGAGCAGTTCGAAGACGGTCGAGAGAGACGCGACGGCAAAGCAGCCGGCAAACCAGCGGGCGGCGACCCGATTGCGGCTGCGGGCGGAAACCGCCAGGAAAAACATGCAGAAACACTGCGCGATGAGGAAGTTCACCGTCAGCAGGAAACCTGCGCCACTCATTGGCCACCTTATACAAGAACCGATGTCGCGCCGTGCGGAAACGCCCCGGTACGATCGGACGGATGCTAGAGAACGGCGACGAAAAAAGCGTTAATCGGAAGGGGCTGCTTTCCGCAACAGGCCGCCCGTCACCGGCGCCGTCACGCCCGTCGTTCCCGGGAAGGTGAGCGGCAGCCCGCGCAGTGAGCGCACGGCGAGATAGGCCCAGGCCTCCGCCTCCATGCTGTCGCCGTTGAGATCGACCGCCTCCGCGGCCACGACCGCGGCGCCCTCCGGCCCGGCAAGCGCTGCAAGGTCATCCATGATGACCGGATTGAGCCGCCCGCCGCCGCAGACGACATAGAGCTTCGGCCGCTCCGGCAGATGGCGGGCGGAGCGCAGGATGGCGGCGGCGGTGACATGCGCCAGCGTGCGCGCACCGTCCTCGAGGCTCGCCTCCGCGCCTTGCGGCGGGCGGAAATCGTTGCGGTCGAGCGAGCGGCGCACCTTGTCGGTGAAGAAGGCGTGGCCGAGGTAGCGCTCGGCAAGACCGGCATCCACCCTGCCCTCCGAGGCGATCATGCCGCCCTGGTCGTAGGGAATGCCGGCATGGGCCTCCACCCACTGGTCGATCAGCGTATTGCCTGGCCCGCTGTCATAGGCGACGATCTCGCTGCCGCTGCCGACGAAGGTGATGTTGGAAATGCCGCCGATATTGACGAAGACCACAGCCTCGCCGCTGGCGCGGGAAAGGCCTGCGGCAAGCGCGGCATGATAGGCCGGGATCAGCGGCGCACCCTGCCCGCCATGCGCCATGTCGTTCGCCCGCATGTCGTAGACCACGTCGATGCCGGTCTCGCGGGCCAGCAGGTCGCCGTCGCCGAGCTGCACGGTGAGGCCCTGATTCGGCCGGTGCAGCACGGTCTGGCCGTGGAAGCCTATAACGTCGATGTCAGCCGGCCGCAGATCGTTCTCGGCAAGGAATGTGCGCACCGCCTCGGCGTGGCGAAGGGTCAGTTCGCGCTCGATCTCATCCAGATCGCCCGGCCGCTCGCCGCGCTCGCCGATCATCTTGGCTGTCTCCAGCGCGCCTTGCAGCCGGCGGCGGAAGGCCACGTCGTAGGAACGCCCCATCGACGGTCCGCGCTCGACTACAGCCTCACCGTCCGTGCGCAGCAGCGCCACGTCGATTCCGTCGAGGCTAGTGCCGCTCATCAAACCGATCGCCGTTCGCATAACCGTCATTTCATCTGCCCCCAACTAACTTTTGCCGTGATAACTAACGTTAAAGATGATAAACGCCCGGCCGAAACAATCCCACCAGAGAGACAGGCCATGTCCGAATTCAAATCCGATTTCCTTCGCACGCTGAAAGAGCGCGGCTTCATCCACCAGATTTCCGATGAAACCGGCCTCGACGATCTTCTCGCCAAGGAAACCGTGACGGCCTATATCGGCTTCGATCCGACGGCGCCGAGTCTCCACGCCGGCGGACTCATCCAGATCATGATGCTGCACTGGTTCCAGAAGACCGGCCACCGCCCGGTCTCGCTGATGGGCGGCGGCACCGGCATGGTGGGCGACCCCTCCTTCAAGGACGAGGCGCGCCAGCTCCTGACGCCGGAAACGCTGAACGCCAACATCGCCGGCATCAAGAAGGTCTTCTCCAACTACCTGACCTATGGAGACGGCCCGAAGGACGCGCTGATGATCAACAATGCCGACTGGCTGCTCGGCATCAACTATCTCGAATTCCTGCGCGATGTCGGCCGGCATTTCTCGGTCAACCGGATGCTCTCCTTCGACAGCGTGAAGATGCGCCTAGAACGCGAGCAGTCGCTGTCCTTCCTCGAATTCAACTACATGATCCTGCAGGCCTACGACTTCGTGGAGCTGAACAAGCGCTACGACGTGCGCCTGCAGATGGGCGGCTCCGACCAGTGGGGCAACATCGTCAACGGCATCGACCTCGGCCACCGCATGGGCACGCCGCAGCTCTACGCCCTCACCTCGCCGCTGCTGACCACCGCGTCCGGCGCCAAGATGGGCAAGTCGCTCTCCGGCGCCGTGTGGCTGAACCCGGAAATGCTCTCGGCCTATGATTTCTGGCAGTACTGGCGCAACACGGAAGATGCGGACGTTCCGCGCTTCCTGAAGCTCTACACGGCGCTGCCGATGGACGAGATCACCCGCCTTTCCGCGCTCGGCGGCGCCGAGATCAACGAAGTGAAGAAGATCCTCGCGACGGAAGTGACGGCGATGCTGCATGGCCGGCAGGCTGCCGAACAGGCCGCCGAGACCGCGCGCAAGACCTTCGAGGAAGGCGCGATCGCGGAAAACCTGCCGTCGATCGACGTCGCGGCCGGTGAACTGGAAGCCGGCATCGGCCTGCTGACGCTCGTCGTCAAGGCCGGGCTTGCCGCCTCCAACGGCGAAGCGCGCCGCCATGTCCAGGGCGGTGCCGTGCGCATCAACGATACGGCCGTATCGGACGAGCGCCGCGTCATCGGCACGGCGGACGTTTCCGCCGACGGCGTGATCAAGCTTTCGCTCGGCAAGAAGAAGCACATTCTCGTCCGCCCGGCCTGAGCGGCCGGACACACTTCACCATCAAGGCCGCCTCCGGGCGGCCTTTTTTCATTGGAACTCGAAGATGTTGCGGAAGACGCCCGGCGCAATGATCGAGAGCGGGTTGATGATGAGGTTCGGCTTGTCGAAGGCGCCGGAAAGCTTGAAGGTGATGCCGATCAGGCCGCGGTCGTTGCCGTTGCCGAGGATGATGCCGATCAGCGGCAGTTCGGCGAACAGCCGGTTGAGGCCATAGGCCGGCATGAAGGTGCCGGTCATGTCGATCCGGCCGTTGGCGTCGCGCACGGTTCCCTGGAAGGTCGCGCCCACCGTTTCGCCGCGCACCACGCCGTTGTCGAGGGCGAGCGTACCGCCGCCGATGCGCACCTGCGCGAAGCCGCGCGAGAATTTCACCGCGCTGACGTCGATCTCGCGGCGCACGGCGTCGTTCAGGCTGCGGCCGTTCTCGCCGGCCGGGGTAGAGACGAGCGAGCGCAGCCGCTCTTCGCCGACGAGCGCGAAATTGCGGATGTCGACCGAGCCCGCCCAGCCGCCATTGGTCCGCTGGCTCAGCCGCACGTTCAAAAGTCCGCCGCGCAGGTGGCCGTAGATATCTGCGAAGCGCGCGACGGCGCCGGCGTCGCCACTCGTCAACTGGATGATGTCGATGGCCCCGCTATTGGCGAGCTTCACCACCACCGGCGCACCGCTCTCCGTCACGGCGGAGAGATCGACCGCTGAAATGCGATCGCCCGCCGTCGCATAGCGGAAATTGACGCCGGAAAGGGTCTCACCGTTGAAGCCCACCACCCGCGAGAGATTGGCCTCCACGCTGATATTCTGCTTGTCCCCGCCGTCGCTGCCACCACCCGGATTCTTCAGCCGCGCCAGCACCTGGCGCAGGTCCGCGGCCTCGCCATCGGCACGCACCTGATAGCCGGACTTGGCGCGGTCGACCTTCAGGCTGAACCGGTCGTCGGCGGACAGGCGGACAGTGGAGAAGTTCGCCGAATCCAGCGTCGTGCCGTGAAACGCGAGATCGCCCGAAACGCTGAAACCGTCGCCGGCAAAGCGGAAGCCGGAAATCCGCGTCACCTTGTCGTCTGTATTCGCGGTCAACGTCACCTTGCCGCCGATGCCTGCGCCCTTCGTCCAGCCGAGCCAGGGAATGGAGATCGCGGCAGCGCCGACATCGGCCTCGACCTGGCGCGGACCGTCGCCCTCCTGTTCGAGCCGGACAGCGATATTGCCCTCGATCACGTCGTCGAGCCCCGGCAGCAGCTTGCGCCGTTCCTTGTTGCCGAGCGTCCCGGTCAGAACCGTCTTGCGCGCGATGCCCGCCTTCTTGTCGACCGGCTCGACAAGTTCGAGATTGAGCGGAACGCCGTCGATATCGGCTTTCGCATCGAGACTGGCCACCGTGGGATCGATGGCGAGCAGGCCATGCAGTCCCGTGACGTTGCGTCCGGCGATCGGCTTGCGCACGTCCACATCGTCGAGGGTCAGGGCCGCGGTCCATTGCGGCGGCGGTGGATTGTGCGCGGAAACGACGCCGAAATGCGCCTTCACCTTGGCCTTCACGTGACCGCTGAAATCCTCCGGCGCAAAACCGGTCGCCGGCAGCGCGCGGATCGGCTTGTAGGTCACGAGTTCGGCGATGGCGTCGGCATCGCCGGAAACGTCGATGTCCATGTCCGCCATCAGCGGCTTGGTGTAATTGTCCGGCAGCACGAAGGTGCCGCCGGTCAGCGCTACCGTGCGCCCCGAGGGGAAATAGGCCGTGCCGCCGGTAATGGAGATTTCCGTGCGCGGGCCGCGCAGGCGGAATTTGCCGGACGTATCGCGCAGCGGTGGAATATCGCCCGCGATATTCATGCGGGCGCCCTCGATGTCGAAATCGATCTTCAATTCGTTCGCGTCGAGATGCATCGGCACGCCCGGCTCGCGCGGGCGACCTTCGGCAAGATAGAACTCGATGCGGCCATTGGTAATGGTGCCACCGTAGATGTTCTTCAGAACCCAGCTGCGCGCAATCTTGCCCATCCAGAAGGGCCAGAACTGCTTGACCGCCGCGGATTGGAGCTCGCTGGCGATCATCACGAAGCTCACCTCCGGCTCGCGGTCGGAAAAGCGCATGGCGAGCGAGCCGGCGACATTGCCCTTGTCGCTCGAAACGGCCATCTCGTCGAACTGCAGCTTCCTGGCCGCAGGCAGATAGGCGCCGCTCACCTTGGCGTCGAAGCGGATCGGCGCCTCGCTGGAATCGACCGGACGGCTGATCGCATTGCTGAAGACGAGGTCGATGGCAAAGCCCTTGTCCGGCTTGTCGGATACGCGGTCGAGATCGATCAAGCCACCCGTGAAGGGAAAGTGCGAGAGCCCGACGCCGGCATCCGACGAGACGAGCTCGATGGCGCCCTTGTCGAAATTGTAGGTCGCCTGCACGGTGGACGGCCGCAGCTCGGCGGCGACGCCGTCGCCGTAGATCGCGCCGGCGGCGAGCTTCACGCCCAGCGTCAGCTGCGGCTTTGCCTGTTCGCTCTCGCGGCGCGCGTGGACGGCAAGATCCACCGTCGTATCGAGGCCGGCATGCACCTCGCCGTCCGGGCTGTGGCTGAGGAAGAAGTCGCCGAGCGCGATATTACGGATCGCCCCGTCGAGCCCCTGCACGGCCCCGTTGCCCGTCGCCGCCTTCAGGTCGATCTCCCCCTCCTTGCCCTGCAGCTCGAAGGCTCCCTCGATGGACATCACGCCGGCATCGTCGCGGGAAAACCGCAGGCTGGCGACGGAAAGCACCACGGGCTTGCCGTTTGGCCCCGCAAAGGTCGCGCCGAGTTCGGAAATGCTGACGGCCTGCATCGCGTTGACGTCGATCAGGCGATTGATGCCGTCCAGCCGCTCGAAGGTGGTCTTGAGATAGTCCGGCACATCGGAAATGCGCAGCGCGGCAAGATCGAGCGGCTTGCTCCTCGGCAGGAGCGCCGCGTTGAACATCGCGCCGTCCACATCGAGGCGCGAGACCGCGACATGGCCCGTGGCAAGCGCCCAGGGATCGAGCACGATGCCAACGGATTCGGTGGTCGCCAGCTCCTTGCCCGATTCGACCTCGATGATGCGCGCGTTCTCCGCCTTCAGCGCGAAGCCGTTGAGACCCGCAAGCCGCACGACCGTATGATCGACAGAAGCCCGGTAACGCGGCCCGAGCGCCTGATTGAGCGCCGTGACGGCGCGGGCATTCAGCGCATTGTCGAAAATCCCCATCTCGACGAGGCCGATGACGACAGCGCCGAGGAACAGCACGAGCGCGACGGCCGTCGCGGCGATGCGGCAGAGAATACCCGTACGGCTCGCCTCGACGGCATGCAGGACGATGGGCTCATGCGCCTGCGCGGACGGCAATTCGTGCAGCGGAACGATGTCCTGCTTCCGGAACACGACTTTCTCGCCGCGGATTTCTCCCATCTCGCGTCTGTTTCCTTTGCCCCTCTGCGCCGCGTTATCCCATGGAATTGCCGCGCATCGCCCGCTCACCGCTGGACGATTCTGCCTGTCACTATATATGCGGGAAGCCGTGTCCCTGACTCAAAAAGCCGGCCAAAGAAAGGAAATCCCATGGCAGAACTGGTCCGAGGCGCCGAAGCGCCGGATTTCACCCTTCCGCGCGACGGTGGCGGTACAATCTCGCTTTCCGAATTCCGCGGTCGCCCGGTCGTGCTCTTCTTCTATCCGAAGGACGACACGGAAGGCTGCACGATGGAAGCGAAGGATTTCACCTCCGCAAAAGCCGATTTCGATGCGGCGGGCGTCGCGCTTATCGGCCTTTCGCCCGATCCGGTGAAGAAGCACGACCGGTTCGTCCAGAAGCACGCCCTCGCCGTGCCGCTCGCCTCCGACGAGAGCCATGAGACGCTGGAGGCCTACGGCGTGTGGAAGGAAAAGAGCATGTACGGCCGCACCTATATGGGCGTCGAGCGCACGACGGTGCTCGTCGATGCCGACGGCAGGATCGCGGAGATCTGGTCGAAGGTGAAGGTCAAGGGCCATGTCGAGGCGGTGCTCGACGCTGCCAGAAAACTTTAAGAACCGGAAACAGGGCGCTGGAATGACAGACCTTTCGCATATCGAGAGCCTGCGCGGCGGGGCGACGGCGGCAATCCTCGCGGCCGACCTTGACCTGAAGACGGCGCTGGCACAGGAGACCGCCAGGCGCTGGTTCGCCCGCACGCTTTCGATGCGCTCGCCGCGCGATCCTGCGCTGCCGCTCCGGCCGGGCCGCCCGGCACGGCCGGAGCTCATTCCGCCCAAACATATGGAGAAGCGTTCGCTGCACACGCTGAAAGGCCGCATCGCCCTTCTCCATGCCCTCGCCCATATCGAGCTCAACGCCGTGGACCTCGCGCTCGACATCGTCGCCCGCTTCACGACGGAGCGGGTTCCGCATTCCTTCTTCGACGGCTGGATGCAGGTTGCGTTCGAGGAGGCCAAGCACTTCCGGCTCGTGCGCGATCGCCTGCGCGAACTCGGCGCGGACTATGGCGATCTCCCCGCCCATGACGGGCTCTGGCAGGCCGCGCACGACACGCGCAACGATCTGACGGCGCGCCTTGCCGTGGTGCCGCTCATCCTGGAGGCGCGCGGCCTCGACGTGACGCCGACCCTGCAGGCGAAGATGCGCGAGACGGGCGACCACGCCAGCGCCGACATCCTCGACATCATCTACAACGATGAGAAAGGCCATGTGGCCGTCGGGGCCAAATGGTTCCGCTTCCTCTGCGCCCGCGAGAAGAAGGACCCGGCCGCTGCCTTCAAGGAGCTTGTCCGCCTGAATTTCCGCAGCCCCCTGAAGCCGCCCTTCAACGATATAGCCCGCGCCGAGGCGGGATTGACGCCGTCCTTCTACCGGGCGCTCGTTTCCGTCAGCCAGAGCTGATATTCCGGGCGGAAAAACCGCCCTGGAAAGGCTTTATTAACCCTAACAATGTGTAATTCCCCGCACGAGAACCATGAGAATCGGCCGGGGAGTTTTAGGTGGCGGAGCGTCCTGAAAACCGTGTCTTCGGAAAACGCGCGCAGCAGCATGTCGTGATCCTGGCGAGCGGCGACAAGATCCGCCACATGACCATCCGCCCCTGGATGGCCGCCATGACACTCTGCTTTGCCGGCATGTTCACCGTCGGCTACCTCGCCGCCACCTCCTATCTCGTCCTGCGCGACGACCTGATCGGCGCCACCATGGCGCGCCAGGCCCGCATGCAGCACGACTACGAGGACCGCATTTCCGCCCTCCGCGCCCAGGTCGACCGCGTCACCAGCCGCCAGCTCCTCGATCAGCAGGTCGTGGAGGAGAAGGTCGAGAAGCTGATGCAGCAGCAGCTCGCGCTGTCCGAGCGCCACGGCAAGCTCGACGCCCTGCTGAGCCGCGCCGAAAGCAGCGGCGTCGATGGCGGCGAAACGGTGCCCCTGCCCGGCGAGAAGCCGATGACGGACGGACGCCGCGCCGATGCGGCCGGCGCGATCGAGGCCATCATGGGCATTACGCCACAGAAGACGACGCAGCTCGCCTATGCGTCCACGGGCGAATCGGTCGCCGATCACGCCGACCGTATGTTCTCGAAGGTCACGCTGTCGCTGAAGGATCTCGAGCACGAACAGCTCGGTCGCATCCAGTCGCTCACGGCCGGCGCCTCGGAAACGGCTGACGCCATCCAGAAGATCCTGCGCCGCACCGGCTTCGACATTGCCGAAGGCATCCCGACGGACGCGTCCGCCGACACGGCCATCGGCGGTCCCTTCGTCGAACCGATGAGCCCGGGCGATGCCTTCGAGGAATCGATCAGCGATCTCGACACCGCGCTGGACCGGCTCGACGCCGCCCGCCGCACCGCGCGCAAGCTGCCCTTCGGCAATCCCGCGCCCGGCAGCAACATCACCAGCCGCTTCGGCAACCGTACCGATCCGTTCCTCGGCCGCCTCGCCCTCCATGCCGGGATAGATTTCCGCGCCGCGACGGGCACCGAGGTCCATTGCACCGGCGCCGGCACGGTCACGGTGGCCGGCCGCACGGGCGGCTACGGCAACATGGTGGAGATCGACCACGGCAATGGCCTGACGACCCGCTACGCGCACCTTTCCCGTGTGCTCGTCAAGATCGGCGACCACGTGGACGCCTCCGATCCGGTCGGCCTTTCCGGCACGACGGGCCGCTCCACGGGCCCGCATGTACACTACGAAGTGCGCCGCAACGGCAAGGCCGTCGACCCGATGCGCTTCCTCACCGCAGGCATGAAGCTGACGACCTATATGGATTGACGTAGCGCAAGCCCGGGCGCTTCGGTATGACAAAATTGTCTGCCATCGGCTTCAAATCACTCGCGGATTTACCAAATTCGCTGATTTCCTTGACTTTCCGGCACTTTCGGCATATGTGCGCTGCATCCTTGCGGCTATTGCGCCGCTGAAACCCATAGCGTTCGCAAGAACCGGAACGGAAACTGTTTTCCCTTTGACCACTTTTGCTGATCTTGGCCTGAGCCCGAAAGTCCTGTCCGCCGTCACGGATGCGGGATATACGATCCCGACTCCCATCCAGGCCGGCGCCATTCCGCCGGCGCTCGCGCGGCGCGACATTCTCGGCATTGCCCAGACGGGCACCGGCAAGACCGCCTCCTTCGTCCTTCCGATGCTGACGCTGCTCGAAAAGGGCCGCGCCCGCGCCCGCATGCCGCGCACGCTCATCCTCGAGCCGACGCGCGAGCTTGCCGCGCAGGTCGCTGAGAACTTCGAGAAGTACGGCAAGAATCACAAGCTCAACGTGGCGTTGCTCATCGGCGGCGTCTCCTTCGATGAGCAGGACCGCAAGCTGGAGCGCGGCGCGGACGTCCTGATCTGCACCCCCGGCCGCCTGCTCGACCATACCGAGCGCGGCAAGCTGCTGATGACCGGCGTGGAAATCCTCGTCATCGACGAAGCCGACCGCATGCTCGACATGGGCTTCATCCCGGATATCGAGCGCATCGCCAAGCTCATCCCCTTCACCCGCCAGACCCTCTTCTTCTCGGCCACCATGCCGCCGGAAATCCAGAAGCTGGCCGACCGCTTCCTGCAGAACCCGGAGCGGATCGAGGTGGCGCCGCCCTCCTCCACCGCCAAGACCGTGACGCAGCGCCTCGTCGCCACGCACGGCAAGGATTACGAGAAGCGCGCCACGCTGCGCGACCTCATCCGCGCGCAGGACGACCTGAAGAACGCCATCATCTTCTGCAACCGCAAGGTCGACGTCGCCGATCTCTTCCGCTCGCTCGACCGCCACGGCTTCTCCGTCGGCGCGCTGCATGGCGACATGGACCAGCGGGCCCGCACGACGATGCTGGCCAACTTCAAGGAAAACAAGCTCACGCTCCTCGTGGCATCCGACGTCGCCGCCCGCGGCCTCGACATTCCGGACGTGAGCCACGTCTTCAACTTCGACGTTCCGATCCATGCCGAGGACTATGTCCACCGCATCGGCCGCACCGGCCGTGCCGGCCGCTCGGGCGCCGCCTTCACCCTGGTATCCAAGCGCGACGGAAAATTCGTCGATGCCATCGAGAAGTTGATCGATCAGAAGGTCGAATGGCTGAACGGCGGCATCGAGGACCTGCCGCAGCAGGCCGAGAGCGAAGAGCGCGAACGCCCCCGCGGCGGCCGCGATCGCGGCGGTCGTGACCGCGATCGTTCCCGCGGTCGCAAGGGCGAAAGCCGTGCGGCGGAAACCCGCATCGAGACCAGCGAGACCGAAGAGAAGGTGGAAGCCGTGAAAGCTGAACGCAAGGCGGAAGGGCGGCCGCAGAATTCCGCCCGCAATCCGCGGTCCGCAAACCACGCCGCGCCGCGTCCGGCCAACGACGACAGCCGCGATCGCCGCAACCGCTATCGCCGCGACGAGGATGACGGCCCGACGCCGCTCGGCTTCGGCGACGAGGTTCCGGCCTTCATGCTGATCGCCGGCAAGGCCTGATCCGATCCATGTCCATTCCAGGTATCGACATGCCGGGCCTCGGTTGTGGCCTGGCTGTTTTGCGTGAGGGCAAGCTTTTGCTCTATCGCCGCCTGCGTGCGCCGGAAGCCGGCTCGTGGAACATCGTCGGCGGCAAGGTCGACCACATGGAGCGCGCCGTCGACAGCGCCCGCCGCGAGGCCGAGGAGGAATCCGGCCTTTCCATCGGCGCCGTCGAGTTCCTCTGCCTTTCCGAGCAGATCATCGCGGACGAGCACCAGCACTGGGTTTCGCTCATCTATGTGACCGAGGATTTCGCGGGCGAGGCGCGCGTCATGGAGCCGGAGAAGCTGCCGGAATTCGGCTGGTTCCCGCTGGATGCCCTGCCCTCGCCGCTCTCGCGCTTCGCCGCCGATGCCGTCAAGGCGCTCGGCGCGCGTCATTTCGCCCGCAACGCCGCCTCGTAGGCCCGGCGCACCCAGACGGCCATCTCGTCCGGATCGTCGAGGGCCTCGTCCGGGATCGACCAGTAGGGCATCTTCACCGGCTTGCCGCTCCTGCCCTCGTAGGACCATTGTCGGCTGCCGGCGGCTTCGAAATCCGGCCCGCTTTCCGCATCCGCCTTCAGGAGGATCTCGCCATCCACCTCCAGCGCCAGGATGCGGCCCGCATGGTAGATGCCCTTGCCGCCGAACATGCGCCGGATCGTCACCGGCCCGAGCGCCTGGAACATTTCCTCGATCTCATCCCGATCCATCGCTAATCCCTCAGAATACCGCCCGCCGCGACCACCGCCTCCGGCGTATCGACGTCGACATGCGCCGCCGCGCCGATCTCCACGTCCACCACATCGAGCCCGGCGCTCTCGACGATATGGCGGGCGCCGACATCGCCTTCGAGCTGCAGGATGGCGGCGAAGGTGGCGCGGGGCAGCACGACGGGATTGCCGCGCTTGCCGCCCGACACCGCCCGCACGATGGCATGGCCGCCGGCCGCCGCAAAGGCGTCGAGCAGGCGGCGCACATCCGCGCCGGTGACATGCGGCATGTCGGCCAGCATCACTACGACACCGTCGCAGCCCGGACCAAGCGCGGAGACGCCGGCGCGCAACGAGGTCGACATGCCCTGCGCGTGGTCGGGATTGCGGACGATATCGATCCTGAGGCCCGCAAGCTCCGCCTCGATCTCCTCCGCCCGGTGCCCCGTCACCACGAGCACGCGCGACGGCCTTGCTGCAAGCGCCGCCTCCGCCGAGCGGCGGACGAGCGCCTTGCCTTCGAAGGCGGCGAGCAGCTTGTGGCTGCCCTGCATGCGGCTGGCGCGGCCCGCCGCCAGCACGAGCGCGGCGACGGAGAGCGGGCGCTCGGGCATGCGGATATCGCGCGGCTGGGGCCGGCTGGGAATCTCGGCCAGAAGCCCGCCGACGCCCATGCCGGTGATCTCCTGCGGGCCGGGCTTTTCTCCGGCGAAGATGCGGGCAAGCACCCAGTCGAAACCGTTCTCCTTCGGGCTGCGCGCGCAACCCGGCGCGCCGAGCACCGGCACCGACCCGATGCGCCCGAGAACGAGGAGATTGCCGGGATCGACAGGCATGCCGACATGCTCGACCACGCCGCCGGCCGCGCGGATCGCGGCGGGGATCACGTCATTGGCGTCAGTCACCGCCGAAGCGCCGAAAACGACGACGACATCGTTTTCCGGCGCCGCGCGGCGAATGGCATCGGCTACCGCCTCGGCCCGGTGCGGCACGCGCACCTCGTCGGTCAGCCGGCTGCCGGAGGGCGAGAGGCGCTGCTCGAAAAGCCGGCGCGTCTTGTCCATCACCGAGGGTTTGAGGGACGGCAGCTCCGTCGCGACGACGCCGACCCGATGCGCCGCGAAGGGCTTCACCTCCAGCGCCCGGCTCGACGCAAGGACGGCCGCGGCCGCCTGGACGAGCGCGCCGGGCACCGCGAGCGGAATGATCTTGACCGTCGCCACCATGTCGCCGGCCGCGACGCTGACGTGATCCGGCAGGGTGGCGAGCGTGATCGCCGGATCGATGCGGTTGAAGCGGTCGACCGCCGCACGGTCGGCAACGAAAAGGCCGTTTGCCTGCGCATGGAGATTGATGCGGCCGGTCGCCGGCGGCGTGAAGGCAAGATGATCCGGCGGGATAGCTGCGGCGATCAGCGCCGCCGCCTCGTCCTCGCCGATATCGCCCGGCTCAAGCCGCACGGCGATGACGGTCGAAATCCCCGCCCCGGCCAGCGCCGCGCGATCCTCCTCCGTCAGGATGCGCCCCTTGTGCAGCGACAGGCCCTCCGCGCGCACGCCATGCGCCAGCCGCGCGCCGACCGCGTCCCCGACCGGCACTTCCCCGAAGATCATGGCATGGCCTCGCGCAACGGGCGGCGGCGCAGATGTGCGACGATGTCGGCGAGGATTGCGACGGCGATCTCCGCCGGGCTCGCCGCGCCGATATCGAGGCCGATGGGCGCCGAGATCGTCGCGATTTCCGCCTCGCTGTGTCCCAGCGCCTTCAGTCGCTCGACGCGCTTGGCGTGGGTCTTCCGGCTGCCGAGGGCGCCGACATAGAAGCAGCCGGTGGAAAGGGCCTGCGACAGCGGAAAATCGTCGATCTTCGGATCGTGCGTGACGGCGACGAGCGCCGTATAGGCGTCGAGCGGACGGGTCTTCAGCACATCCTCCGGCCAATCCGCGACGAGATCGATGCCGGCAAAGCGTTCCTCCGTGGCGAAAGCGGTGCGCGGATCGATGATCAGGACGTCGAAGCCGGTGACCTTCGCCATTTGCGCCAGCGCCTGGCTGATATGGACCGCACCGATGACGACGATGCGGGCGGGCGGCAAGTGGACATTGAGGAAGAATTTCCGTTCCTCCGCCTCCGCTACGCCTGACCTGCCGGAGCGGAAGGCGGCGGCGATGGCTTCGCCAAGCGGCCCCGCGACGGGATCGCCCTCGCGGATCACCCGGTCGCGCCCGTCGCCGAGATCCGTCAGATGAAGGACGGCGCGGCGCGCGGCGCGTTCCTTGTTCAGCTTGCGCAGGAGATAGGGATCCATCAGCCCACCCGCTCCACATAGACGCGGATGCGCCCGCCGCAGGAAAGGCCGACGCGCCACGCAGTCTCGTCGGCAACGCCGAATTCCAGCATGCGCGGCTCGCCGTCGCCTATCACCTCCATCGCCTCGCCGATGACCGCGCCCTCCACGCAGCCGCCGGAGACGGAGCCGTGGAAATTGCCCTCGCCGTCGATGACGAGATGGCTGCCGACGGGGCGCGGGGCCGAGCCCCAGGTCTCGACCACGGTCGCGAGCGCCACCATGCGCCCGTCATCCATCCAGCGTTCCGCGATCGTCAGCGGATCGAGCACATCCTTCGCGTCCATTCTTTCCTCCTCCCTCATTCTCTCACGCTGCGGGCAGGAAACGGCGCGGATCGCCGGCGCCGCGCCGCACCATGCCCGAAAGCGCTGCCACCAGATCCGCCATGGCCTCCAGATTGTGCACCGGGCGCAATTCGTCCACATGCGGCAGCATCGCCCGCACCCCGCGCGCCCGCGCCTCGAACCCTTCGAAACGCAGGAGCGGGTTGAGCCAGATGAGCTGCCGACAGGAACGGTGCAATCGGTCCATTTCCTTTTCGAGCAGTTCGATGCCCTCGCGCTCCAGCCCGTCGGTGATGAGCAACACGACGGCGCCCTGCCCCAGCACGCGGCGCGACCAGAGCCGGTTGAACTCCTTCAGTGTCTCGCCGATGCGCGTGCCGCCGGACCAATCGTTCACCGACTGGCTGCATGCCTCCACGGCAAGGTCGGGATCGCGGTGGCGCATCTGGCGCGTGACATTGCTGAGCCGCGTGCCGAACAGGAAGGCGTGGACCCGGCGGGTCTCGCCGAGCGCATGCAGGAAATGCAGGAAGATGCGCGTGTACTGACTCATCGAGCCGGAAATGTCGGCGAGCACGACGAGCGGCGGATGCACCGTTTTCGGCTCGCGGTGGCGCGGCAGGATCAGAGCGCCGCCGGTGCGCATGGCGTGGCGCATGGTGGCGCGGGCGTCGATGGCGACGGGACGGGTGCTACGGCGGAAGCGGCGCGTGCGCACCTCGTCCATCGGCAGGACGAGATCGGCAATCGCCCGTTTCGCCGCCGCAAGCTCGGCGGACGTCATCTGCGCGAAGTCCGTCCGGCGCAGGAGCTCGCTGCCCGAGGCGGTGAAGCGGGCGTCGATCTCGATATCCGGCTCGTCGCGCTCCCTGCGCCGGTCCTCCTGCCCGCCGAACAGGGCATCCGAAACGCGGGTTTCCCCGGCCTTGCGCTTTTCCCGCTCCTCGTGCCGGGTCACGACGGGCGACATCAGCGCGATCATCTTGCCGACGAGATCGCGCGAGCGCCAGAACAGGCGGAATGCCTCGTCGAAAACCGCGTCGTCCTCGTGGCGCTTGACGAGCGTCGCGTGGAGCGCGGTGTAGAATTCTTCGCGCTCGCCGATGCCGATGGCCTCCGCGGCCTCGATGGCGTCCGTCACCGCCGCCGGGCCGAGGCGAAGGCCGGCCTTGCGCAGCACGCGGGCGAAATGCACGATATTGTCGGCGAGCCGCCCTTCACCGGCAGTGTCCGAAATTCCGTTGCCCACCGCCCTTGCCATCACTCAACCCGCCGCCGCCAGACCGGCCTTCACGTCGTCGAGCAGCTTGCGGCCCTCCGCGCCCTCGATGCGGGCGATATCGTCCTGGTATTTGAGCAGCGTTCCCAGCGTGTCGGAAACCGTTTCCGGGTCGAGCGCCACCCGGTCGAGCTCGGTGAGCGCCGTCGCCCAGTCGATGGTCTCGGCAACGCCGGGATTCTTGAAGAGGTCGAGCCCGCGCAGCCTCTGGACATAGGCGACGACCTGCTGCGAGAGCGTCGCGTTGCAGCCCGGCACCTTGCGGCGGATGATCTCCAGTTCCTGCGCGGCGTCGGGATAATCGACCCAATGATAGAGACAGCGCCGCTTCAGTGCGTCGTGCACCTCGCGCGTACGGTTCGTCGTGATGATGACGATGGGTGGTTCTGCGGCGCGGATCGTGCCGAGCTCCGGCACCGTGACCTGGAAGTCCGACAGCACTTCCAGCAAAAAGGCCTCGAAGGCCTCGTCGGTGCGGTCGAGCTCGTCGATGAGAAAGACGGGCGCGCGGCCGTCCGGCGAGGACAGGGCCTGGAGCACCGGGCGGCGGATCAGATAGCGCTCGGAGAAGATATCGGCCTCGATGCGGCCGCGGTCGGTGGTGCCGGAGGCTTCGGCAAGGCGGATCTCCAGCATCTGCGCCGGATAGTTCCACTCATAGACCGCCGAGGAGATATCGAGCCCCTCGTAGCATTGCAGGCGGATCAGCGGCCGGTCGAGGGCAGAGGCCAGAACCTTGGCGATCTCCGTCTTGCCGACGCCGGCCTCGCCTTCGAGGAAGAGCGGCCGCTTCATGCGCAGCGAGAGGAACAGTACGGTCGCCAGCGAACGGCCGGCAAGGTAGTTCCCCGCCGCCAGCATCTCCACGGTTTCGTCGATGGATTGCGGGATCTGTCCGCGTCGATAGGGCACGTCGTTCCTCCATTCCGGAGGATGAACTTATAGCGCGCGGTAGCCCCGGTCCATATAGAGAAGCGCCGGTTTGTGCTCGCCGAAGGAGACGCCCATCACCTCGCCGATGAGCACCATATGGGTGGCCATCACCTTGAACTCGACGACCCGGCAATCGAAGGCGGCGAGCGCGTCCTTCAGCACCGGCGCGCCCGTCACCAGTTCCTGCCAGTTGCCCATGGCAAAGCGCTGTTCGGAGGTCAGCGAGGGATCGCGGCCGGAAAAGGCATTGGCAAGCTCGATCTGGTCGGCGGAGAGCGTGTTCAGCGCGAAGCGGCCACTCTTCTCGAAGATCGCGTTCTTGGGGTTGGAAGCGTTGACGCAGGCGAGCAGCATCGGCGGATTATCCGATACCGAGCAGGCGGCGGTGATGGTCACACCGCGTTTCTCGCCTTCATGCGCGGTCGTCACGATCTGCACATGGCCGGCATAGCGGCTCATGGCATCCCTGTAGAGTGACGAATCCACCACCAACCTGTCCAACACGGCATTCTCCTTTGACACATGAGATACATGGCGAAAGTGAAGAAAAATGTAACCCCTGGGGCCGAAAATTCCTGTCCCACCAGAGACAAAGCGGATTCCGGAACGATAATTCCCTTTGACGCCCGAGGCCCGATCCTTACAAAGGGCGGGATCGCGATCCATGGATTGAGAATGAAGACCGCCGCCCTTGCCAGCCTCTTCGCAGCGTCCGTGCTTGCCGCCGCGCCGGCAGCCGCCGCGGGCCTCACCTTCGCCGTCGTCGCGCCGAAGGACGGGCCGCTCGCCATTCTCGGCCAGCAGGTCCGCGACGGCACGCGCTTTGCCGCCGAGGCGAACGGCGACACGGTCGTCGAGATTGCGGAAGCCTGCGACGAGACGGACGGTGCCGGCATCGCCAAGGCAATCCTTGCGGCCGATGCGACGGCCGCCGTCGGCTTCCTCTGCTCCGAGGGGCTTGCCGCCTCGCTTCCGGCGCTGGCGGAGGCGAATGTGCCGGCCGTCACGCTTTCCGTGCGCTCCGGCATCCTCATGGAGGATGCGCTGAAGAAGAAATGGCCGCTCTTCCGCCTCGCCCCCGGCCCGAAGGCGGAAGCGGACAAGGCGGTGGAGATCATCACCCGCGACTGGAAGGCCGAATCCTTCGCCCTCATCGACGACGGCACGATCCATGCCCGCGAGCTTGTCGAGGCCGTGCGGCTGCGGCTGGAGGACGTCGGCATGAAGGCGACCTTCGTCGATACCTACCGGCCGGCGCAGGAGCAGCAGCTCGCGCTCGTCCGCCGCCTCGCCAAGACCGGCGCCACCCATGTCTTCGTCGGCGGCGACCGCACGGACGTCGCCGTCATCGCACGCGATGCGAAAGCCGAGAAGAAGCCGCTCGCGCTACTCGGCGGGGAGGCGCTGGTCGGCGCCGATCCCGTCGTGCCGATGACGGACGGCGTGGAGGCCATCGCCCTGCCCGACTACGGGTCCCTGCCGGAGGGCGCGCCGGTCGCCGCAGCGATGGCGGAAAAGGACATTGTCGCGGAAGGCTACGTGCTGCCCGCCCATGCCGCCGTCACGGTACTGGCGACGGCCGCCGCCGGGGGCGGCGATCTCACGCAGAAGCTTGCCGCCGGCAGTTTTGCGACGGCCATCGGCACGATTGCCTTCGGCGCGGATCACGAATTGAAGGAAAATCCCTACCGCCTGCTCGTCTGGCGCGCCGGCGCCTTCGTGCCGGCGGACAAGGCGACGGAGAGCGAATGATGGCGCCCGGCCCGCGGAACCTCATCACCGACGTTGCGGGCCTCACGGTCGGCAACGCCACCGATCACGTCCTGCGCTCCGGCGTCACGGTCGTGCTCTGCGAAGAGCCCGCGACGGCGGCCGTGCAGGTGTTCGGCGGCGCGCCGGGCACGCGCGAGACGGACCTTCTGGAGCCGCACAACACGGTCCAGACGGTCGACGCGCTGGTGCTGTCCGGCGGCTCGGCCTTCGGCCTCGATGCCGCCTCGGGCGTGCAGGCGGGCCTGCGCGAGGCGGGGCGCGGCTTTGTCGTCGGTCCCCATCGCGTGCCCATCGTCCCCGCCGCCATCCTCTTCGACCTCATGAACGGCGGCGACAAGGACTGGGGCCGCTACCCGCCCTATCGCGAGCTCGGTTACCAGGCGCTCGCCGATACGGGCGAGACCTTCGAGACCGGCAGCGCCGGGGCCGGCACCGGCGCCCTGACCGCGACCTTCAAGGGCGGCCTCGGCTCGGCCTCCAGCGTGCTGGAAAACGGCGTCACGGTCGGCGCGCTGGTAGCGGTCAATGCGCTCGGCTCGGCCACCGTCGGCGACACCCGGCACTTCTGGGCCGCGCCCTTCGAGGAGGACGGCGAGTTCGGCGGGCTCGGCCTCCCCGCCCCGTTCCCCGCCGATGCGCGCATCCCGCGCACGAAACTGTCGCCACGGCCGGCCGGCGTGGAAAACACCACCATCGCCGTCATCGCCACGGATGCGGTGCTGACGAAGGCCGAGGCCAAGCGCCTCGCCATCGCCGCCCATGACGGCTTTGCCCGCGCGCTCTGGCCGGCGCATACACCGCTCGACGGCGATCTCGTCTTCGCTCTCGCGACCGGCAGGAGCGGCCGCGCACCGGCGGCGGAGGATTTCATCGACCTCTGCGCCGCGGCCGCCTCCACCATGGCCCGCGCCATCGCGCGCGGCGTGCACGATGCGGCGGCGATGCCGGGCGACGTGATGGCGACTTGGGCCGCACGGTAATTCGCCCGTTGTTCGGCCCTGCCGGGAATGGTATGGCGACGCCAGATTTCTCGCCCAGGAGCCTGACATGACCCTTCCCATCCGGATCGCGCCCTCCATCCTCGCCGCCGACTATGCCAAGCTGGGCCAGGAAGTGCGCGACGTCGTCGCGGCCGGGGCGGACTGGATCCATCTCGACATCATGGACGGCCATTTCGTGCCGAACATCTCCTTCGGCCCGGATGTCATCAAGGCGCTGCGCCCGCATACCGACGCCTTCTTCGACTGCCACCTGATGATCGCCCCCGCCGATCCCTATCTCGAAGCCTTCGCCAAGGCCGGCTGCGACGGCATCACGGTCCACGCCGAGGCCGGCCCGCATCTCGACCGCTCGCTTCAGGCGATCCGGGCGCTCGGCAAGCGTGCGGGCGTTGCGATCAACCCGGCGACGCCCGAAAGCGTGCTCGACTATCTCCTCGACAAGATCGACCTCGTCCTCGTGATGACCGTCAATCCCGGCTTCGGCGGCCAGAAGTTCATTCCGGCGATGGAAGAGAAGATCCGCCGCGTGCGCGCCATGATCGGCGAGCGGCCGATCGAGCTGCAGGTCGACGGCGGCATCGCCGTCGATACGATCGCCCTTCCCGCTTCGGCCGGCGCCAATGTCTTCGTCGCCGGTTCCGCCATCTTCGGCGGCGGCCATGTCGAGGCCTACCGCAAGACGGTCGAGACCCTGCGCGGCAATGCGGAGGGTGCGCGGGCGTGACGATCTCGGGAAGAGCGGCCATCGTCCTTGCGGCCTGCCTTTCGGCGGCGGGCGCGCAGGCGGGCGATTTTTCCACCTTCCAGTCCCTCGGCTTCTCGCCGGACGGCAAGGTCTACGCCTTCGAGGAATTCGGCGTTCAGGATGGCTCAGGCTTTCCCTATTCCAACGTCTACTTCATCGACACGGAAAAGGACGCCTATCTTCCCGGCACGCCGATCCGCGTGCGCCTCGACAGCGAGGAGGAAGGCATCGCCAAGGCACGCGCGGAAAGCCGCGACAAGGCGAAGGCGCTCGCCGACCGGTACGACGTGCTGGCCAATCCCGGCGTGCTCGCCGCCTTCAACCCGATGGGCGAAGGCAATGTCGATACGAAGCGCATCGAATATCTCCAGCACGCCGTCGAACCGACGGTCGGCGGCGCCTTTTCCCTCGCCATCGAGGATATCGCCCTCGACATGACGGACCGGTGCCGCGACATCGCGCCGGACGGCATCAAGGGCTTCCGCCTCAAGCTCGTCAAGAACGACGGGACCGTCGCCGATACGCTGGTGCACGAGGACAAGCGCGTGCCCGAGAGCCGAAACTGCGCCTTCTCCTACCAGATATCCGGCGCGGTCACCTTCAACGCATTCAATGTGAAACCGGTCCATGTCGCGCTGGTGCTGGTGCGCAGCTTCGGTTTCGAGGGTGCGGACGGTCGCTGGATCGCGGTGCCGTTCCGCCCGTAGGGCCGCCATGCGTTGAGCTTGCCGGCCATCTTTGCTAAAGCGGCGGCAATTCCCACCCTCCCAAGGAAAGTCTAGAGCCGATGATCCCTCGCTATTCCCGACCGGACATGGTCGCCATCTGGTCGCCCGAAACGAAGTTCCGCATCTGGTTCGAGATCGAGGCCTATGCCTGCGACGCGCTGGCCGAGCTCGGCGTCATCCCGAAATCCGCCGCGGAGACCATCTGGGAAAAGGGCGGCAAGGCCGAGTTCGACGTCGCCCGCATCGACGAGATCGAGGCCGTCACCAAGCATGACGTCATCGCCTTCCTGACGCATCTTGCCGAGTTCGTCGGCCCGGACAGCCGCTTCGTGCACCAGGGCATGACGTCTTCGGACGTGCTCGACACGACCTTCAACATCCAGCTCGTGCGCGCCGCCGATATCCTGCTTGCCGACATGGACCGCGTGCTCGCGGCCCTCAAGGCCCGCGCCTTCGAGCACAAGGACACGATCCGCATCGGCCGCAGCCACGGCATCCATGCCGAGCCGACGACGATGGGCCTGACGCTCGCCCGCTTCTATGCCGAGATGGACCGCAACCGCGCCCGCCTCGTCGCCGCCCGCGCGGAAATCGCCACCGGCGCGATCTCCGGCGCCGTCGGCACCTTCGCCAATATCGATCCGCGCGTCGAAGAGCATGTCTGCGCCAAGCTCGGCCTCGTGCCGGAGCCTGTCTCCACGCAGGTCATTCCGCGCGACCGTCATGCGATGTTCTTCGCCACGCTCGGCGTCATCGCCTCGTCCATCGAGAACGTCGCCATCGAAATCCGCCACATGCAGCGCACGGAAGTCCTGGAGGCCGAGGAGTTCTTCTCGCCCGGACAGAAGGGCTCCTCCGCCATGCCGCACAAGCGCAATCCGGTGCTGACCGAAAACCTGACGGGCCTTGCCCGCCTCGTGCGCATGGCCGTCACGCCGGCCATGGAGAACGTGGCGCTCTGGCACGAGCGCGATATTTCCCATTCCAGCGTCGAGCGCGGCATCGGCCCGGACACGACGATCACCCTCGACTTCGCGCTGAACCGCCTTGCCGGCGTCATCGAGAAGCTGGTGATCTACCCGGAGAACATGCTGAAGAATCTCAACAAGTTCCGCGGCCTCGTTCACTCCCAGCGCGTCCTGCTTGCCCTTACGCAAGCCGGGGTCTCGCGCGAGGATGCCTACCGCCTCGTGCAGCGCAACGCCATGAAGGTGTGGGAACAGGGCAAGGACTTCCTCGAGGAGCTTCTGGCGGACGGCGAAGTGCGCGCCGCCCTTTCCGAAGAGGCGATCCGCGAAAAGTTCGACCTCGGCTACCACACCAAGCATGTCGACACGATCTTCCGCCGCGTCTTCGGCGCGGTCTGAGGTCTGAAAAGACGATGGCGCCAATGGCGCCATCGCTCCCCTCTGGCGGGCGGTCTTGCACTCTCCTCCTGGCGCTTCCGCCCGCGAAACGTTTCCCTACCCCTCGTCGACGACAATCTTCCTGTAGAGATGCCAGGTGGCATGGCCGAGGATCGGCATGATCACGGCAAGCCCGACGAAGAGCGGGATCGAGCCAATGATCAACAGCGCCGCGACGATCAGGCCCCAGCAGGCGATCGGCACGGGATTGACCAGCGTCGCGCGCAGCGACGTCTCGACGGCGGCGACGGCCCCGACGTCCCGGTCGAGCAGCATCGGGAAGGCGATGACGGTGGTCGCCAGCACGACCAGCGCGAAGCAGAAACCGATGGCATTGCCGGCCAGCATCAGGAGCAGCCCGTTCTCGGAATCGAAGACGGAGGCGAGGAACAGCGCCAGCGATTGCGGCGGCTCCGGCCCGTAGAGGCTGGTATAGAGCATCTGCGCGAAGACAAGCCATGCCACGAAGAGCACCATCAGCATCGCACCCAGGGCGAGGATCGACGGCAGGGCCGGCGAATGGCGAACCTCCAGCGCATGCAGCCAGGACGCATCCATGCCCCGCTCGCGCCGACGGCTGATCTCGTAGAGGCCGATGGCGAAGAACGGCCCGAGCAACGCGAAGCCCGCCACCAGTGGAAAGATCAGCGGCAGCATGTTGGCCCCGGAACTCCAGGTGACGAGCACCACGCCGCAGATCGGATAGATGAGACTGAGGAAGACGTAATGCGACGGCTTGGCGCGAAAATCGTCGAAGCCGCGCATGAGCGCATCCCGGATATCGGTGAGGCCGATCCGCCGGATTGCCGGATGGGCGACCATCTCGCCGGGGCCGGCCATGACATGAAAGCTCGCCATGATACTCCTCCTTGCCGGTTGGAAACCGTCAATGGCGCACCAAGTGGAGGGCAATCGTCCGCCACCACGGCAGGCCGTGACTGGCATTGAAGACCGCGAATCATACACCCGGAGGGCCGATTTGTCCCGCCCCCTTGACTTCAGCACTTCGTGAACGCACATCCGGGCGCATGAAAGTCTCGGAAGCAGATATCCTCATCGTCCCCGGATACAGCAATTCCGGCCCCGACCACTGGCAGAGCCGCTGGCAGTCGAAACTCTCGACGGCGCGCCGCGTGGAACAGGCCGAATGGGCAAAGCCCGTGCGCGAGGATTGGGTGCGGCGCGTGGTCGAGGACGTCGCGGCGGCCACGAAGCCCGTCGTCATCGTCGCCCATTCGCTCGGCGTCGCCAGCGCCATCCATGCCGTGCCGCATCTCGGCGACAAGGTCGCCGGCGCCTTCCTCGTCGCGCCGCCCGATGTCGCCAATCCCGATATCCGGCCGAAGCACTTCATGAGCTTCGGGCCCTATCCGCGCGATCCGCTGCCCTTCCCCTCGCTCGTCGTCGCCAGCCGCAACGATCCGTTCGGCACCTACGAGCATGCCGACGACATTGCCGCCGCCTGGGGTTCGCTTCTGCTCGACGCCGGCGAATCCGGCCATATCAACGCGGAATCCGGCCACGGCCCCTGGCCGGAGGGAACGATGGTCTTCGCCCAGTTCCTCAGCCGTCTCAAGGCGCCGGCCTGACCGGCCGGCACCCTCATTTCATCATTAAGAGGAATTTCATAGAAATCCTGCACGCTGCCGGCTGTTGAGTTCATTGCAGGCGCCGCGTTTATGGCCAAACCTTCCGGTTCGACCTCCATTGCCGTGCGGGAAGCGGAGCACGAATCGTTCTACCGCCGCCTGTTCGACCGTTCCGGTTTCGGCTTCGCCGCGCTCGATGGCGAAGGCCGCATCGTGGATGCGAATGCCGTGCTGCTCAGGGCGCTCGGCATTGCCTCCTTCTCCGCACTCACGACCTTCAAGGCTGCCGTCTCGCCCAAGGACCGCGCCATTCTGCCGCTCGCCATGCGCGCGCCGATGGCCGAGCAGTCGCCATGGGAAATCCGCCTCCAGCGCTCGGATGGCGCGGAATTCTGGGTTCTGGCCTCCTTCATCGCACCGCCAGTCAATCCCGGCGAAGATGCTCCGCCGGCCCTGATCGTCCAGATCGTCGACATCGATGAGCGCAAACGCAACGCGCTGGAACTGGCCGAGCGGGAAAGCCGCTGGAACCACGCTCTCGAATCCGCCGGACAGGGCGTCTGGGACCATGATTTCGCCCGCGGCGACCTGTTCTATTCCCGCCAGTGGCGCACGATCCGCGGCCTTCAGCCTGACGATCCGATCGAGGGGAACCTCGATGCGTGGATCGATTCCGTCCATCCCGACGACAGGCCCCATGTGCTCGCGCAGATCGCAAGGCAGGAGAGCGGCGAAGCGCCGTTCAACGTCTTCAGCTATCGCGAGAAGCACAAGGACGGGCGCTGGATCTGGATCGAAAGCCGTGGCGCGGTGGTCGAATACGATGACGACGGCAAACCGAGCCGCATTGCCGGCACCGACACGGACATCACCGAACGCAAGGAGGCGGAAGAGCGCCTCGCCCAGATGTCCCGCCGGCTGGAGCTGGCGCTCGACGTCTCGCGCATCGGCGTTTTCGAGGTCAATCTGCGCACGGGCGAAGTGCGCTGGGACGACCGGATGATCGAGATGTACGGGCTCACCGAGGAGCCGGACGGCACCACCTGGGAGCGCGCTGTACATCCCGGGGACAAGCGCAAGGCCACCGCCAAGGTGCGCGACGGCATCTTCCACAGCCGGGATTTCTCCAACGAGTTCCGCATCATCCGCGGCGACGGCGAGATCCGCCACATCCGCGGACGGGCCGCGCCCTATCTCGACGGCACCGGCGTGCCGCGCCTCATCGGCGCGAACTGGGACGTGACCGACGACGTGCTGCTGCAGGAGGAGTTGAAGCACGCCAAGGAGCTTGCCGAAGCCCATAACGACGAGCTGGAAGCGGCGCGGGCCCGCATCGAATACACCGCCCTGCACGACCACCTGACCGGGCTTCCGAACAGGCGCTACCTGGATGCGGCCATCGAGGAGGCGGCGGAGGCGGCGCGCCGGTCCGGCAGCCGGCTTGCCGTGCTGCATATCGACCTCGACCGCTTCAAGGAAATCAACGACACGCTCGGCCACCTTGCCGGTGACGAAATGCTCATACACGCCGCGAAGGTACTGGGCGAACTGAAGGGAGACGGCGACTTCGTCGCGCGGATCGGCGGTGACGAATTCGTCTTCCTTTCCAGCGCCTCATCCGGGCGGAACCTCGCAGTGCTTGCCGAGGCGATCGTGGAGGCGATGCGCAAGCCCGTCACCTTCAACGGCCATATCTGCCGCTTCGGCGCCAGCGTCGGCATCGCCAGCCAGTCGGGCGCGGCCGTCGACGCCAAGCAACTCCTCGTCAATGCCGACCTTGCGCTCTACCGCGCCAAGAACCGTGGCCGCAGCCGGCACGAATTCTTCACCAGCGATTTCCAGGCACAGATCATCGTCAAGAAGCAGACGGCCGACGATATCCTCTCCGGCATCGAGCAGCGCCGCTTCCTTCCCTGGTACCAGCCGCAATTCTCGGCCCGCACGCTGGACATGACCGGCGTCGAGACGCTGGCCCGCTGGGATCATCCGACGCGCGGCATCCTTACGCCGGACACTTTCCTGAAGATCGCCGAGGATCTCGACTGCGTGGCGATGATCGACCGCATCGTGCTGGAACGGTCGCTCGCCGATTTCGCGGAATGGCAGTCCATGGGGCTCGGCATCGGCAAGATTTCGGCGAACGTTTCCTCCAAGCGCCTGCACGACCCGGAGCTCGCCCGCTCGTTGCAGATGCTGGACATCCCTCCAAAATCGCTGTCATTCGAGCTTCTGGAATCGATCTTCCTCGATGACTGCGACCGCACGGTGCTGGAAAACCTCGCCGAGATGCGCAGGCTCGGCATCGATATCGAGATCGACGACTTCGGCACGGGCCACGCCTCCATCATCAGCCTGATGAAGCTGCGTCCGCGGCGCCTGAAGATCGACCGACAGCTCGTCAAGCCGGTCGCGCGCTCGCCCGGCCAGCGCAAGCTCGTCGGCACCATCATCGAGATCGGCCGCTCGCTGAATATCGAGGTGGTGGCCGAAGGTGTCGAGACGGCCGCCCATGTCGCCGTCATGCGCGACCTCGGCTGCGATATCCTGCAGGGTTACGCCCTCGCCCGTCCGATGCCGGCATCGGCGCTCCCCGCCTTCGTGGAGCGCCAGGAATGGCGCGCGAATGCCGGCTCCGCGCGCGACCTGCAGAACGAGATCCGCCGCGCCGTTACCCGCCAGAGCGTTTCCGGACGCTAAACCGCTTCGCGCTTTTGCTGGAAATACTCAGGAAACGCAAAAGCCGCCCGGCATGCCGGACGGCTTTCGAAAACGCGCGAGCGCCGTTCAGTTCGCTTCGAGCTGCGAAATGGCGACCGCCAGAAGCTCGATCATCTGCACGCGGATTTCATCTTCGGTGCGGGCAACGCCGGCCGCGTCGAAATCGGCCTTGACCTTGCGCACGACATCCTCGTGGCCGACTTCCTCGAAGTCCGCGGCCACGACTTCCCTGGCATAGGCTTCCGCCGCTTCGCCGGTCTTGCCGAGCAGGCCGGCAGCCCACAGGCCAACGAGCTTGTTGCGGCGCGCTTCGGCCTTGAAGCGAAGTTCCTCGTCCAGTGCAAACTTGGCCTCGAAGGCCTTTTCCCGATCTTGTATGCCGCTCATATGTGTCTCCCGTAGATTTTCTGACCCGTGAGGCCTGACGATCATAAATCAAAACCCCGGCCGATATACAAGAGGAGCTTCCGCATCCCCCGGCAAAGGCCGGAAAACGGGGGATCGGGCGTCTCGGCGATTGTGAAACCGCGGCATTTCGTTTATGGGAGCCCGAAAGAAAGACACCTGCGCGGCCCAATCGCGCCAACAAAGAGAAAACTCCATGAACCGTCGCCGCCGTATCTACGAGGGCAAGGCCAAGATTCTCTATGAGGGTCCGGAGCCGGGCACGC